>Ga0247806_10001028_pt1 | contig 14508 bp, 13 predicted proteins | sample UWRJL059202B1_FD_179935 | JGI IMG/M metagenome (GOLD analysis project Ga0247806, IMG submission 179935) | Plant litter microbial communities from Arlington Agricultural Research Station in Wisconsin, United States - UWRJ-L059-202B-1 | ecosystem: Environmental > Terrestrial > Plant litter >... | reverse complement strand
GTAATCGTGACCGGCAATCAAAACAGGCATCAGGCTGGTGAGCGGTACGCCCGGGCCGTCGCATTCGCGCAGGTTGCCGGTGCTGGCCGTGCCGGTAATGCCAAATTCGGCCGACCAGTTGCAACCAACGATCAGGCTTGCATCCGTATATACATCATTGGGATCGCGGCCGGTAACGTCGAATATCTGCCAGTCGTAATCTTCGGGCGTGTTGGGCGTGATCAAAAAGCCAAGTGTACCGGAAGTAAAGCAGGTGAATTTATACCAGAAGGGATTTTTATCGGAGAAGGGGCCGCGCGGGCAGGTGGGACAAGGAATGGGCCGACCGCCGCAAAAAGGCACCGTGCCCTGGCTGAAAACCGAAGTGCCGCATACCGGGAAAGCGGTAGATGGATTTTGTCCCAGCGCTGTACAGGTCTGCGCATAACTTTGCCCCAGCAAAGCGATGGATACAATAACAAGAAGCAAAACCTTCCTTAACATGTTCAAGTAGATTATCAGTAAGATGCCATTCGGCCCCTTTCCGCTGCAACGGATGCCGAATTTACCGCAAAGATGCCAATATCCCATCAAATACACATAAGGCCGACATTAAGGATTTTTTTACCGGGAAGGCGGTAAAACGGAAAGTTGAATAGTACATTATTAATACCTCTTTGTTTAATAAAAAGCTAGCTGTACCCTGAAGCGTTGAATAAAGTTCCGCTGCAATTCACCACAGTAGTACAAAAGATGAACAAAGCTGCTTCCCGGGGGCGGGCTGTATATCGGCCCCGGGGGTCCTTTTTTGGTACTTTTTTTTGCCGCGCCCCGACGAGCGCAGCGGAACTCGGGGGACAAGCAAAAAAGTACAATAATTAAAAAAGAATGTTGCTAAAATACTCTGGCTAACTCTTGCAAGAAAATCATCAAACAAACCTTTGCGTTTCTCTTCGCCCCTTTACGTGAAAGTACCAACCTCTTAAATCAAGGATTTTATAAAAAGGCCTGAAGATGGTAAATTGAATACTGCATTTATCGAACTACCCTTGCGACTTTGCTCCTTTGCGCCCCTTACGTGAAAATCATCAAACAAACCTTTGCGTTTCTCTTTGCCCCTTTGCGTGAAAACTTATTGCAGCTTTCCTTTGATCTCCTGCAATTTCAGCAGCGCTTCCACGGGCGTGAGCCGGTTGATATCCGTGCTTTCCAACAGGCCGCGGATCTCTTCAAAGGTAACGGAATGGGCATCGAAAATATTGAGCTGCATGCGCGGCGTATGCAGTTGCCCAATCTTTTGTTTGACCGTTTGCTCACCGCTTGCTTCCAAATTATTCTTACTGTCCTCCAACACTTTCAGCACTTCGTTGGCCCGGTCGATCAGCGACACCGGCATGCCCGCCATCCGCGCCACGTGGATTCCGAAGCTGTGCGTGCTGCCGCCCGCCGCCAGTTTGCGCAGGAAGATGATCTTGTTCCCCACTTCTTTGTTGGTGACATGATAGTTCTTTATGCCCGGCAGTCTTTCTTCCAGTTCGTTCAGTTCGTGGTAATGCGTGGCAAACAGGGTTTTCGGTTTGTGCGGCGACCCTTGCAAATATTCCACGATGCTCCAGGCAATGCTGATGCCGTCGTAGGTAGAGGTACCGCGGCCGATCTCGTCGAGCAGCACCAGGCTGCGGCGCGTAAGGTTATTGATGATGCTGGCCGTTTCATTCATCTCCACCATGAAGGTACTTTCACCGCCGCTGAGGTTATCGCTGGCGCCTACGCGCGTAAATATTTTATCGGTCAGTGGTATCCGCGCTTCGCTCACCGGTACAAAGCTGCCCATGTGCGCCATCAGCGTGATCAGCGCGGCCTGCCGGAGTATGGCGCTTTTACCGCTCATGTTCGGACCGGTTAAGATGATCACCTGTTGCGATGCAGGATCCAGTTCAATGTCGTTGGCAATATAAGATTCGCCGGGTGGTAAGTGGCGTTCAATCACCGGGTGGCGACTGTCTTTCAACACCAGTTCATCACCATCGTGCAGCAACGGTTTTTTATATTGATATTGCAAGGCGTTGTTGGCAAAGCAGCAGAGGCAATCCAGCGTGGCCATTACGTGCCCGTTTACCTGCATCGGTGCAATGTAATCCTGCAGTTCGGTGAGCAGCGATTCGAATATTTCCAGTTCGATCTGGTAAATTTTATCTTCCGCGCCCGTGATCTTTTCTTCGTATTCTTTCAGTTCGGGCGTGATGTAGCGTTCCGCGTTGGCAAGGGTTTGCTTGCGGATCCAGTTGCCCGGCACTTTTGCTTTGTGGAGGTTCGTTACCTCCAGGTAATAACCGAACACATTGTTGAAGCTGATCTTCAACGAGGAGATGCCCGTGGCCTGCGCTTCCTTCTGCTGCAGTTCCAGCAGGTAGGCCTTACCGCCGCTGGCGATCTTTCTTAAATTGTCGAGTTCCTCGTGTATGCCCGTGGCGATCATGCCGCCCTTGCTCGCCAGTGCCGGCGGGTTTTCTATAATTTCTTTGATGATCTTTTCGGTGATGTAGGGGCAGGGGTTGATGGAATCCGCCAGCCGGTTCAGGTATTCGTTACCGGTAGTGGCGCCCGCTTCCTTAATGGCCGCCGCCTGCAATAAACCTTTCGCTATCTGCAATACTTCGCGCGGGTTCACTTTCTTCAATGGCACTTTGCTCACCAGCCTTTCCACGTCGCCCGCGGCCTTGATGGACTGCATCAGCTTGTTGCGCAGGTCCGTTTCCTTAATAAGGTGCGTCACCGTATCCAGGCGTTCGTTTATTTTGCCGATGTGGTTCAAAGGCAGCACCATCCATCTTTTCAACAAGCGCGCGCCCATCGGCGAACAGGTATTGTCCAGCACCTTTAATAATGTATGTGCTCCTTCCGCTTCGCCCAGCAATTCAAGGTTGCGGATCGTAAAGCGGTCCATCCACAAATGTTCTTCGCGGTCGATGCGTTGAATGGACGTAATATGACCGAGGTTCGGATGCTCCGTATCTTTCAAATAATGCAATACGGCCCCGGCAGCGATGATGCCCGCGGGCAGGCGTTCGATGCCGAAACCTTTTAAGCTATGCGTGCCGAAATGTTTGAGTAAAATTTCCGTGGCGTAGGCTTCAGCGAATATCCATTCATCCAGTGTATAGGTAAAAAACTTGGTACCAAAGGCTTCCTTGAAATGCTTTTGCTGGTTGCGCTGGAACACCACTTCTGCGGGCTTCAGGCCTTGCAATAATTTATCGGTGTATTCCTTATCCCCTTCCGCCACAAAAAATTCACCGGTGGAAATGTCCAAAAAAGCGATGCCGTATTTTCCATTGTCCACATGCACCGCCGCCAAAAAATTATTGCTGTTGTGCTCCAGCATTTTGTCGCTCGTGGCCACGCCCGGCGTTACCAGTTCGGTTACGCCCCTTTTCACGATGCCTTTCGCCTGCTTCGGGTCTTCCAGTTGGTCGCAGATGGCCACCCTATAACCGGCTTTTACTAACTTATGCAAATAGGTATCCAGCGAATGATGTGGAAAGCCCGCAAGTTGCGAAGAATCTTCGTTGCCATTGTTCCGCTTCGTGAGCGTAATGCCCAGCGCCGCGGCCGTTTTCACCGCGTCCTGCCCGAAAGTCTCATAAAAATCCCCCACCCTGAACAGCAATATCGCATCCGGGTACCGCGCCTTGATGGCGTTGTGCTGCTGCATTAGGGGGGTGTCGGAAGAGGATTTGGCCATAAGAGGGCAAAAATAGAGAATTAGGGATTACGAATGACAATGGTAACTTCTCCATGGCTTTGGTCATTTCCTTATAAAAAGGTGTTTTATAGGATTATTGTTTCGTACTACATATAATCAAAAATGGAGTAACTATATTATGTAGTCTCAATATAAATATTAAAAATTTTATACCTATTTCGAGATGCCATATATTTACGTGTTAGCGGATATTTTAAAGCGGCACAATAATGAATGACATAATATCATTAATAGGAACAATTGCATCTATAGGTTCTATTCCGCTAGGATTTTATTTTTTTATAAAAGGAAAAGAAGAAAAGCGTGACAAAGTGAAGCGCGACATTATAAAGGTTTTGCTTTATCAACTTAACGACTCAAACCTGCTTTCAGCATTTGAAATTCAGTCTGTTATAAATGCAAAGTGTAGGGAAAGCAAAGTAAATGTTGAATCAATTGCAATTTCAGAAATAATAGATGACTTGTTATCGGAGATAATTTCTAATCCACTGCTTCAAAAAGAAAGTAAAAGAACTTTCATAGCTAATTTAAAATTTCTTTCTCACCGAATTTTAACCGCAGAGGACAATGTAGCCAAAAAAGAAACTATCACTATTGAAAAAATAAAACAAATTGACCAAGAGAAACTAGAAATTGAACTTCAGCAGGCACAGAAGAAAATTAAAAAGAAAGACATATCAGAAAGTTTTTCTCAGATCTTTGGGATAATAACTGGTTTTTTAGGCTTACTGGCGGGTGTATTTGCAATGACTTCTGATATCTTCTTTAATAATGACACTATAAAAGAATTCTTCAAAAAAAATGAATTCGCGGTAACCATTGTAATTGGTATAAGTGTTTCACTTCTTAGTGTGACTATTTCATACTTTATTAAAACTTCTAAGGACAAAAAAAAGACTAACCAAAACCTACTCTAACATTGATATGGCAAATAATGGGTCTGCACTTGCGGCCAGATATTGAAACAATCATTGGTTATTATCCAAATTTCATGGCGGATGCAAGTCGTTTGATATCAATTATAAACTTCGGCTTTTATATATAAATTTAGCTAGAGCATATTTTCAGACTCTGGGTTAATTACTAAATGCAGAAAGTCACCAACATTGGACATAATTTAAAACTTACATTAAACTAATTAAAATGAAAGAGATAATACCTGTGGATAAAGTATATGACGATGCAATAAGTCCTGCTATGAAGCAAATCGGCAAATCGCTTGAAAGTGTAGCAAAAACCTCGAGATTTTTACTTGCACCATTCACTTATTTAGCTGCTCAACACGACAAATGGGAAAGACGTTTACAAAAGGTCGCAGAAAAAGTAGAGGCAGATAATTTAATGGAGGGGCATCCACAAATAGTTATCCCAACTTTAGAGGGTTTAAGCCTTTCTTATGAAAATACTTTATTAAGCGAATTATTTATAAACTTACTTGCCAATTCAATAGATAAAACAAAACAAGACTTAGCACATCCAGCTTTTCCTACACTTATAAATCAAATAAGTCATGATGAAGCTGTAATTCTTTTTCTTTTAAAAAGAAATAAGATTTTTAAGGTTCGCCAACAGGCCGATTGGATTAGTGATAAAAAGAAGTTTGTTAATAAGCGAACTATATTAGAAGAATTACCTGTAGAAAAATTAAATTTCCCTGAACACATTTGGATATATATGAGCCATCTTGTTAGTTTGAATTTAGCTGGCACTTATCAGGTCGGGGAACAACAAATAATCACTAACGAATTGGGAAACCAAACCGGTGTTTATATTAATAGTGAACGCAGACTATTGGAGTTCGGTGAATTCTTTGTTAAGTCTTGCGTTCCAGATGAGTTTGAAGGAATTTGAACTGCACCCCCCACTGCGCGCGAGTTCTGCCGCAGGCAGGTCTCGATGCCCAACAAGTTCTCCCGGTCTTCGAACGCGGCACAAGCAAATAAAAAAAGAAAACTATTGGCAAAATAGCATTCCCTTTATTCAGCTTGCATAATTTACCGTCCATTCCCGCATATTTTATCCCACAAAAAATTGTACTTTACTCCCCTGTACAAATAAAATTTTCGCACCATGCAAACGAACGATATGCCAAACAAAATACACCAGGGCCGCAACGTAAAACGCTTCCGCGAAATGCTCGGCATCAAGCAGGAAGCCTTAGCTTTTGAGTTAGGCGACGATTGGAACCAGAAAAAGATTTCCCTGTTGGAGCAAAAAGAAACCATCGAGCCGGCACTGTTGCAACAACTATCCGACGCGCTGAAAATCCCGGTAGAAGCGTTTGAGAATTTTGATGAAGATGTGGCTATTAATATTATTTCAAGCAGCTTTGATAACGGATCAGTTGGCGTTAATTACTACCCAACTTTTCATCCTGTTGAAAAGATAATCCAACTACATGAAGAAAAGATTGCGTTATATGAGAGGATGCTGAAGGAGAAGGATGAGATGATGATTAGGTTGGAGAAACTGATCGATAAGAAATAATTGAAGTTTTATTAATCTTCCTCCTAGCATACAAAAATATAATATTCACGACTCTTAAGTCCTTGATAAATGACTAGTTGAATTATTCCTTCTTATGTTTAACCCAATATTCCATCCTAGTTTCCCTCAGCCACAGGATATAAATACCAAAGTTTGGAGATACATGAGTCTTGCCAAATTGATAAATCTTCTTTTATCAAATAAACTCTATTTAACAAGACTTGATTTGCTTGGTGATGCTCATGAAGGCACATATACAAAACAAAATTGGCTTAAAAATCCAGAATTATATCAAATAGAAAATGCCAAAGGTGTTCTTGAGACTCAATTAAATCAAAATCTAAGAATGAGGCAATCGATGTATGTGAATTGTTGGCGAATAGATAATCATGAATCGGAAGCTATGTGGAAGTTATACTGCCCTAGTAATGAAGGTGTAGCAATTCAAACCAGTTACGCAAAACTTTTTGATTCATTGCCTGAAAGAAATTTAAAATGCTTTATTGGGTTAGTCACTTATCTAGATTATGAAACAGAAAGTTTTGATAAAAGCAATCTTTTTAATCCTGTCATGCATAAACGTAAAGCTTTTGAACATGAAAAAGAAATAAGAATCGTTAAGGCTGATATGACCCTTTGGAACGGCGATTTAGATAAAGCTCCAGCGCCGGGAATAAACTTGGACACGAAGCTCATCTCAGATATTGAAGCTGTCTACATTAACCCTTATTCACCAGAATGGTATTTTGAAACTGTTTCAAATCTATTAAGCAAAATAGATTTTACCCCGCCTATCAAGTGGTCTGAAATAAAATCAGTTCCCAGATATTAACGCAGAATTCTAGCCATTCTATTAATCGTATAAATGTCGGCTCATAACATTCATTTCATTGCACAAAAATCATTTCAATCAACATTAATCTCAGTTCAGACAATATCCCGCAGCCACCCATTGCTCCTCTCCCATTCCCCAACCCCTGCCTACCAGCGGGCAGGGCAGCACGTTCAACAATAAACATTCGTTCCTCAACCAGGTTCCGGTATTACGTTAACCGGTAAATATTTTTAAGATCATTGCCGCTGCACATGCTGCAGCAACGCACGAAATCTCCCGGGCTCCCCCTCTCCTTCAGGAGAGGGGGTTGGGGGGTGAGGCGCAAATCTCCAAATTTTTTCCCCGTTGTTTTTCTCCAAAATCCCGGGAATAAAACACCCATGCCCCAATACGCCGTTTATATACCTTTAATCCATGCCGGTAAAGCCAACAACATTTGTAAAAATACAGCCCGCCAAAAGCAAGCTGGCCCTCCGTTCTGTTACAGCGTTGCCTTCACTTTACACACGCTGGCGCTCGGCAACCAACCTGCCAACCGCATTTACCAATTTGCCCATCGTACCTGACAATGTACCAAACGCATTTACCAACCTGCCCTTCGTTGCTGCCAATGTACCAATCGCATCTACCAACTCGCCCTTCGTAGCTGCCAATGTACCAATCGCATCTACCAACTCGCCCTTCGTAGCTGCCAACGTATCAATTGCATTTATCAACTTGCCAATCGTAGCTGCCAATGTACCAACCCTATCTGCCAATCCGCGGCTCAATTGTACAACAGGCTCCATATTTATAACGTACCAGCCATTATCAACCGTTACAAGCCCTGCAACATTTATACGGCCCGGTTATTCGCCCACTATAAACTTATACCCCGGCAAAGCCGGTATACATATTTAAAGATCACAGCATTTTAATCATCATCTAAAACCCTTAAAAACATGGCATCTACATCAGAAGTTACATTTGGCGCAAGGCTGCACAATGCAGAAAAGATCCTTACCCACCTTCAATCCTTCAGCGGCTACGCACCACCCGCTGCCGACCAGTCAGTGGTCAACTTACAACGCATCATCACGGACATTAAGGAGCAAAACGCCGGTGCAGCGCGCAGTACGCAGGCCTATTCGGCAGCAGTCAACAACAGGCTAAAGCTTTTCCAGAAAGACAGCGACTCGGTGATGAAGATAATGAGCCCCATCGCAGCCGCCATTCGCGCAGCATTTGGCAAAACATCCAAAGAGGCGGCCGATATTGCCGGGCTCGTCATCAAGGTCAGGGGACAAAATGTAAAGAGAAGCCGTTCCGTTCCCGATGCAGAATCTGTCAGCCAGTCCGAGCGCTCTTTCGGCAGCATCACGCAGAGCTTTGCCAACCTGGTCGCCACCCTCGAAAATTATGGCGCCGCATACAAGCCCGCAAATAACAACATCAGGACCGATGCGCTCAACACTAAGCTAACGCAGTTAACCGATGTCAATATAGCCGTTACCGTAGCCTACGGCGCCCTCAAACAATCCCGCGACGACAGGGCCAGCGCCTATAAAAACCTCGCCGCCCTGGTGCAGGGCATAAAAGACGCGGTAAAAAGCCAGTACGGCATTACGGCCACAGAATATGTTTTGATAAAAGGTATCAGGGTATAGGCAGTAAGGCTAAAGAAGTTTTGCTGTGCGCACCGGCCGGGAAGCATGCGGTTCATTCCAATACCCAGCCCGTACCCGAGCATTTGTAACAAGCTTCCCAATTTGTTTTGGTGGTGGTTTTTGTAACCTTCGTTTGCACACCGCTGAAATAACCAAAGGGAAGCTCTTTTGTTTTCGTTTCACTGGTCGTTACCCGTTCGCCGCCCTCGCCCCCGCAGGCATTGCAACGGTGAAATTGCTTATCATATTTCTGGTACCTTTCATACACTTCAAAAGGCAGCTTCATTTCAAAGTCATGAGCGGTTTTTTTGCCGGGCTTGTTCACGGTCACTGTTTTTGTCCTGCAATCGATAGCTGTTAGCCGTACGATAAAGGGAGTGCCGTTTTGGGTAGTAAACATGGTAATGCCCGGCCGGTATTTATACTTTACATCTTCGGCGATGTTACTGCAGCCATTGAGCGCCTTATCAGCTTGCTGCTTCTTTTCCTGTACCACTACCGGGTCTCCCTGCACTTTTCTTCGTTCTGCTTCATAAAACTTCTCCTGCTCTTTTTTTGCCCATTCTTTAATCGCTCTTTGCTTGTCGGCCGGCAGCTTGTTGTTCATCGCTGCATAGTCCATAAAGTCGGGCATGCCCAACAGCATTTGAAAGGCCGCCTCCGTATTGCTATTCGCCAGCTCTGCCAGCAACTCCTGGAAATAGGCGGCTATCCTGCTTTTATCGAACCCTTCGGCCTGTAGCGCAGATCCCCATTTCCGGGCAGCGTCTGCAGTAAAGGCCGGTTTCAGCAACAGCGGCTTGTACAGCGCCCGCAGGGAATCAAAGGCCTGTTGTTCCGTGTTGTAAACACCTTTTGTAAAGATTAACCGTACCGCTACCACAGCGGGTTTGGTAAAGTCATAAAAATAAGTATGTAAATAACTGATGGCATTAACGCCGCTGCCCTTTTTATAATTTAAAAGGGCCAGCAGGCTATCGCCCCATTTTTCCAGGCGCTTACCCTTTTCATCACCCGGGCTTTGGGAGGATTCGAAGTAATTTCCATTCCATTCCCAGGTGGTTGTTTGCGCGGTTCTGTCGGTAGCTGTTTTATGCACCGTAGCGTTTAAGCCGCGAAAGCCGTAAGGAGCTGGGTATATGGCTTCCCCGTTAATATTTGTCTCCTTTACATCCTTCATAAGAAAAGCAGCGCCTTTTTTGGGATCCTCTGCTACCTGTATCATTTTTATAACGGGGAAAAGAAAATGATACGTAGCACTATCTACCCCTCCCGGTTTCACTCCCGGCCCTTTCAATGGCGTTGCCGTTTGCTTCTGCGCAAAGCAGGCAGAACTAAAAAGCAATAAGAGTAATAAGCACGCTTTCATAAAGATGTTTTCATAAAATTACTGGTTGCGCCCGCTGAAAAAATACCTGCTGGCGGGTAGACTGCTGAAATGAACAACAGGCATGCGGGTCGTCATTCCCCACACCTTTCGAAAAAATTCTCCCCTTTTTCATTTTTTTAGTAAATTCATAATAAAAATTTACACTATGTGTACAGCAACCCTCACCCCACCTGTTTCCTTCGGGCAAAAAAATCCCTTACGTATAACTTCCACGCAGCAGCAGATCACCACAGCAGCCGTAAAGCGCGACATCACCATGCACCGCGGCGAATGTTCCGTGTACGGGTGCTACTGCAAGGAATATGTGGGCGCTAATGTAGGCACCTGCGAAAATTGCGGGCATCATTACGACAGTCACCGCTATTAAATAACAAAAGATCTTATTCAAAAACAATTATTATGTGTACAGCAACAATCACCCAGCCTGTTTCCCTAAAACAAAAAGATCCCTTACGTAAAATTTCAACGCACACCCAAATCACAACCGTGGCAGCAAAGCGCGACATTACGATGTACGATGGGGAATGTTCCGTTTACGGGTGCAACTGCAAAAAGTATGTGGGCGCCAGTGCAGGTACCTGCGAAAACTGCGGGCACCACCACGATAGTCACCGCTATTAAAATAGTAGAAGCGTTCATTTAATTGAGTAGTATGGGTATGTTTGTTTACATATTCAATACTCAATATTCAACCTCCAATGCTCCTACCGGCAACAAGGTTACTGCGGGAGGTTTTTTATATATGGCAATACTCCACCGGATAATTTACTACCATGGCAAAAAACAAAACAACCGAAACCGCCGTCGATGTTACTGATTTCATCAACAGCTATGTCGATAATGAGCAAAAGAAAGCCGATAGTTTTCAACTCATTGAATTAATGCGCAAATGGACGGGCTTTGAACCCAAAATGTGGGGACCGACCATCATCGGGTTCGGCAGCTACCATTATAAATACGCAAGCGGCCACGAAGGCGACATGCCCATCCTGGGCTTTTCACCCCGCAAAGCTGCCTTTTCTTTGTATGTGTATTCTCCTACGGAAGACAATGAACATTTATTGAACGACCTGGGCAAATTCAAAATAAGCAAGGCCTGCATTTACGTAAAGAAATTATCGGACATCAACATTCCTGCACTGGAGAAAATTTCCAAACACAGCATCGCCCACATCAACAAACACCATGAATGTGCCTGCCGGTAGTTGTGTATGAGTTTATCACAGGCGATCATTCAATCATTCCAAACCTGCCTGCCGGTAGGCAAGTCACAGTTCAGGCAAGGTCACAAAAAAGCCGCAGCCATAGCTGCGGCCTCGGTAAAGGGAAGAGGGGTTTAATGCTTTATAAACGATAAGGTTGTTTTGTAGCTCCCATCATCCGCCACTAATAAATATTGCCCCGGTGCAAAGCCATTCAGCGACAAGGGATAATTGGATTGGCCCGTGTTGATCTTCAACTGCTGCTGCTGTACCCGTTGTCCCTGTGCATTGTAAAAACTGAGCGTTAATTTCTTTGCCGTTGTTGCCGCTACCCGAAAGTTAATGCTGTTGCCGCTTACCGGGTTTGGACTTAACTGCATGCCGGTATTCACACCGTTCAGCTTTATCCTCAACACATCACTGTACTTATAATTTCCGCTATTACTATTGATCTTCAGGCGATAAAAAACTTCCGTTGCCGCGGGTAAATTTTCATCCGTGAAAGGATAAGTAGCAGCCGCCTGGTTAAGCGCTTTCACTTCACCTATAGCCGCAAAATCCTTGCCGTTCTCCGAACGTTCCACCATGTATTTATCCGTATTCGTTTCCTCTTTTACCTGCCATTGCAAATTCACTTTGCCGTTGGCGGGTACACCGCTGAAGGATAGATTGGAAACAGCCAGCGGGCCGATGCTCTGTACCCACACGGAGTAAGATTTCGCGGGCAGGTCCATGTACACCTGTCCTGCACCGTTCACTTCCTGGTAAGGAAAGGCAGAATTACCAAGCGCATCGTAAAAACGGGTGCCGGTGCCGAGCGAACCACCGCGGTTGTTGATCTGCTGGTCGAGCCTGAGCGGGCTGCCGCTGAAATTGATCGCTACGATCACGTCCCGGAAACCGTTTGAAGCAGAACCCTGCAGTTGGTACACCAATGCTTTATCCGCCGAACCGCTGATGTAGTTGCTGCTGTACGGCGTACTGAAACGGTTGAGGTAATCCACCGAAGGCGAACCGTTGATGTATAATTTCAACACTGCGAGCAGGTTGTCGATCTTCGACGCATAGGCAGGCAAACCGGTTGGATGGTAACTGTACAATCCACCGGCGGGTGCAGGATAGCCGTAGTAATCAGGATAAAAAATAGTAGGTACGCCAAGCTGGTTGTTCGTGAGCAAATAGGCATACGCCAAATCGGTATTGTTGCGGATGAGCGACGCAAAACCCGATGCATCACGAAAATCGTGGTTGTTGGCAAAGGTTACGATGTTGAAGCCACTAAGGCCGCTGGCATCGCGCAGGCTGCCGGTAAATACGTTGCGTACATCAAAACTACCGTTGTCGCAGGCCTGCCGCAACTGTTCGCGCAGCGCAAAGTCGAATATTTTAGGAGAGATAGCGGCCTGCGCGGCAGGACTCATGTTCGCCTTTACATTGTTTACCCAGCCACTCAGTTCCGATGGATTGGTGCTGTACCACTCGCCTACCACCATACCGGGATCTTTGCCATATTTGTGCATGCTGTCGAGCAGCTTGCCCACAAAGGCAGGCGTAAAATGTTTCACCGCGTCCATCCTCAATCCCCTTACGCCCAGCACATCCCAGTTCCATTTCGTCCACTCGATCAGTGTATCCTGCGTCCTTTTCTGGAACTGGTCGTAATCATAAAAAAAGTACATGCCGTCCCAGTCGCCATTCAATGCAGTAGTGGAAGCATTGGCCGTATTGGGTTTGAAAAACTCGAAGTTCATTTGCCCGCGCCCGCTCGGCATCGCCGTAAAATCGGTATAGGTTTGATAGCGCAGGTCGCCTGCAATATCAGTGCCGCGCGGCGCACTGTAAATGCCGTAAATGCGGTGATCAGAATAATTGCCGGTATTGCTTAAATAAATATACAGGGTATCACTCGCCGCATTGAAGTCGCCGCTGCTGAGCAGCAAATGAAACTCATCGGTGCCGCAACCGCCACCGGTTTCCACCGTGGCAAATAAATTTTTACCAATGAGGATATTGTTGTTGCCCTGGCCGCAATCCCCGCCGCCATTGGGTTCCGCCTCGTTCAGGTCGGGCAGTCCCTGGTAACCTTTGGTTTTGGTTTCCATGTACAACTTGTATGTATAACCGTTGAACCTGCCATCACCGGTTTTGGAACTGATCTTAAAATAATAATCCCCGGCACCATTGCCGCTGGCGCCACCGAGTGGTAAGATGCAGCGGAAGCGGTCGGATGGAAACGGTTCTTTGGACGCGTTGTAAAAATTCGTTACGTAATCTTTTACGGCGGGATTCACTTCGGCGCTGCCACCATCGCGGTGATTGTACACCATATCGGCTACCGGCGCAATGCCCTGTGCGGTAAAGGCGGCCAACATATTATCCAATGCCGTGCGGGTGCCGAGACCTGTCGTTTGGTTACCGATAAAAAGATCTTTGGGGTCGTAGCCGTTGCTGTTGGTACCAAAACTGGCAACCGTATGCGGGGGAAACCAGATGTGTGTGATGCCGGCCGACTTCAATGCCGGGGCTTTCAGGCGGAGCGTATCGGCCCAGGAATAACCGTTGGCCGTTTTGGGATAATCCCAGTACCATCCCTGCATGAACACCTGTTGAGCAAAACCCTGGAATGACAATAATACCAGTAAGGCAGCAAAGTAAACTTTTTTCATATCGCATCGTGTATTTTGTACACACTGAAGATATGAAGATAATTACTAATTACAAATTACGAATTACGGATGCGTGTTGTTGTAATGAATATGCCATTACTTCCACGGGGATGCTGACCGAGAACTCAGGTTACTTTCTTTTAAAAGCTCCAATCCTGAAAATTCAGGAAACTCCAAAAATCCTGATCCTAGTTTTCCTGTTTTGTAAGCATGTCTCTTTTGATTTGCTCCCAAAATCCATCAAAGCTTTGGTTGGGATGTTCTTTCCAGCGTTGGCTGAGTTGGCCCATTTTTGATGCACGGTCTTCCTTTGCCTGTTCAAAAAATTTGTGGAGCAGTTCGCTGTCGGCATCAAAGGCTAGGCGGTTGTACAGTTCTTTCAATTGTGTTTCCTTATCGGTATTGCCATTGGCCACTCTTACTTCCATGGCTTCGCGCAGCATTACTTTTTCATCGTAAGTGCCGGAGGGCAACAGGGTTTTGGCGATCACGGGCATCAGTTCGATCAGCAATAAAATAAATACGAGCAGGTAATAG
>Ga0247806_10001025_pt1 | contig 14525 bp, 9 predicted proteins | sample UWRJL059202B1_FD_179935 | JGI IMG/M metagenome (GOLD analysis project Ga0247806, IMG submission 179935) | Plant litter microbial communities from Arlington Agricultural Research Station in Wisconsin, United States - UWRJ-L059-202B-1 | ecosystem: Environmental > Terrestrial > Plant litter >... | reverse complement strand
GCTCTGTTCCTTGTTTAAAATTCACAGGCACTCCATCCCTTCCGAAGTCAATAGTTATTCCGTGCGCCTGTTAAAGGGCAGCATGAGCACATTTTCCTTCTGGAACAACATTTATCTGAATCCCGATCAACATCAAAAAGACGAATTAGCGGCCATTCTAAAACATGAACAAGTGCATGTGAAAGACTTCCATACCTTGGATATCTTACTGGCTGAATTGGCCACGGTGTTTTATTGGTTTAACCCTGGTGCCTGGCTGATTAGAAAAGCCGTCAAAGAAAATGTTGAATTTATAACGGACGAAAAAACCTTGCGCATAGGCATTGACAGGAAAGCCTATCAATACAGCATGTTGAAAGCTAGTACAGGTTTGCACTCTTCTCAACTGATCACAAATTTCAACGTGACGGCCGCCAAAAGAAGGATCGTCATGATGAACAGCAAACGGACATCGCCCCTCTATTTGCTTAGCTACCTGCTGGTGCTTCTTTCCATTGTCTTTGCAATCTCCGCGTTCAATGTCATTAAAGTGGAGAAAGTTAGTGCTGCGGAAAAAACTTCCGGCTTAATTAAGGTAGAACGTTCAGATGCGCCTGCAGATCATGTTAAAACCATTTCCTTAACCAATAAGCCCACGAAAGTTAGCGTGATCAAATTGAAAAGAGCTGCGGTAAAAGATTTAAACATCGAACAACGTGAAATAATACATGCAGATGCCTTTGTTGGTAAACAGGCAGATGGTGAAAGTGGTGCTATTGCCATTCCAGCCAAGATTAATAGTGTAAAAGTATTAGGAACGGGAAAGATCCAGGACCTTTCTATAAGCAACGTGAAGACATTTATAGATGATGTAGAAGTTACTTCCGACCAGCTGAAGCGCCTGGATCCTAAAAACATTGTCAGCATGAATGTTAAGAAAAACCAGGGGCCCGATGAGGATGCAATTTACATTTACACAAAATCCGCTAAAAATTAAATGTCGCTCTGAATACGGCCATTCTACCCGGAATCTGATAAGTGCCTGTTGTATACACGTTGGCTGCCAGGAAGGCGGTTTTATAAGTGCTTACATTAGCCAAATTGTTTAAGCCAATTTCAAAATCAGTATTGATTTTATTGGCTTTATATCTTGCACTAAAATCTGAGAATACATATCCCAAATTGGCCTGTCCTGATTGTATGGTTAAAAGGTGTTCCAAAGTCCAGTTCAGGTAGACATCGTTCCATATTATTAACGATAAGTGTCCTTGTTGCCGTATTTGACTGAACGACAGAGCAGCACTATTTTCTGAGGAAGTCTTACTGTTAATTTTATTTAACACACCGGAATAACCAAAATTCACAAAATTGTTTAGCTTGGTTTGTACCCCTATTTTCGCCTCGCTATTTAAGGTTTTATAAGGAAGCAATTGATCGTTTTGGATCTGATTACTGCTCTGCTGCGCTATGCTTAATCCGGCACTGACGGTGGTCTTCAGGTCGAATAAATATTTACTCGCATTACCATTCAGTCTGTAAGTGTTAATGTCATTTTTGAGCGGCAATACCACCCGTTGTTGCAGGTTGCTCGTAATGATACTCGATGAAATGGTGTTTAAGTTTATCTGGCTGTAGGAGGCGTTAACATTAAAAAAGAACAAGGTAATGGCTTTCCGGTAATTAAAACCCAGGCTTGCGGTATTGTTTCTCCGCTCTGTTACCGGTGCGTTGTTAACATAAATGTTCCGGTAGTTCTTCAGGATTACGCCCTGGTAAACATCATCTATCCCGCCAAGTTCGTTCGAGATCGTGTAAGACAGGGTGAGGAAGTTTTCAATACTGGATTGATACCTCAGGTGTAACCCCGGGTCTATGAAAACTTTATTCAACTTTTCGTCCAGCGCCTGAACCGGGTCGTTATAACGGATGGCCCGGTAACTCAGCGGCAGGGACAGGGTCACCTTAATCTTTTCATCTCTACTCTGGAAGTCATAGGTTCCTTCTGCATAAGTCTTCGCCTGCGTCCAATGCAAGTTGTTTAGGCCATCATCGAACGGTGCAGGGGAGTCGGAATTAATTTGATTAACCGCTAGTGCAGATTTCAACGTTTGGTCCTGCACGTTAAATCCAAGTTTGTAGCTCTGAACCAATAATGCGGAGACTCTTTTAAAAGCAAAGTAATTATTGGCAACAAATGAAGGAATTCTCGCGGTTTGTGTTAGATCCTGATAAGGAATCCCCTCGTTAAATTGTGCTTCATTAAAACCTGGGCTGATCATTAAACTTTCAGGTCGGTTAAAATGAGTTAAGTAACTATAAAAGCTGAATATATTTCCTGATTTAAAAGTGCTCATGTAATTAAATTCATTTGACACATCCGAGGCGCTTTGTCGAAGCCTTTGCTGCAGAGCGGCACCATTGGCCACCAGTGCAACCATACCATTAAGCGGCTTGTAATCCAATAGAAATGTATTGTTCACGTATGACTTTTCCTTATTCATTTTATAGTTTACCTGCCCATATAGCTGATCAGGACGAGATATGCTATGTTGACTTTCCGTAAAACTAACATTGGAATCCGGTAAGGTGATCTGTGTGTATTTGTCATAGTCCATCCGCTGCCGGTCCCTGAGGTAATAGAAATTAGTTTTCAGTTGTACATCTTTTTTGAGGTTGACCAGGTTGTTTACATTGAGGACTGCCGCTTGATTGAATAGATACCTGTTTTGAGGCAAATCTGGTACAGCTGCTGCGCCTGTCGATAAAAGTGCTTTTGGGACGTCGCCTCCGTTTCTTTTTAAAAAAGCAGACAGGTTATGCGAAACCAGGTCCCGGGCAGGGTCAAAACCTATGTTATTTCCTTTCACATAGTTAATTCCTTTGTACTTTTTATTGAATAACATGCCATTTGCATTGACATCAAATTTGTTAGGAATCCCTGCACCCAGGTTTATCAGGCCCATTAACTTTAACTTCGCCTCGTCTTTGATGGTGATATTTAAAGCTACCTCATCAGTCTTCATTCCATTGCGAAGCATTTTAATAGGCTGATCATTGGCTATCACCTGCACCTTATTAACCGCATCCTTTGGGATACTTTTCGTGGCAATGTTATATTTATCATCCAACAGGTTATCTCCATCAATATAGAAGTTGGAGATACTGGTTCCATTATAGGAAATTTTACCGTTGTCAGCGACCTCAATGCCGGGGATTTTCTTCAGCACATCGCCTAACACCCGATCGTCCTTACTACTGAAATCTGATAAACGATAATTTAAGGTATCTCCTTCACTTGTCACCACCGGCCTGTTTTTAATCGTTACCGTTGGCAAGTCAATACTTGACTCTTCCAAATTGAAATCATAAACCAGATCCGACGCTGATAGCTGCCGGATCTGTCTTTTATAACCCAAAGAGCTCACTTCCAGTACTAATTCATGGTGATCTTCAGCCGCTTTGATGTTAAATTTACCCTGTTGATCTGACCGGGTGTAACTTATAATCATGCCATCCTTACTTTTCAAAGAAACGGTCGCCGCTGTTATAGGTTTCCCTTTTGAATCATAAACTGTTCCATTTAAATCAGATTGTGCATAAGTGTAAGCGGCCACATGAAGAAGAAGGATGATGAAAAAGGAAATTTTAAACCTCCTCATTACTTTCTTTCCGGTAGTTCAATGGGATTTAGGATGTCTTCGCCAGGCGTAGTAAACTTAGAAAGTTGCGTGGTGCTTGTTACTTTAACCGCGCTTGAAGAATTGACAAAGCCTTGTGGATCCCTTCTCATGGCCTCTTTTAACCGGTCGAACTCTTTTTGGCTAGTCTTTATGCCGTCTTTAGGCAGGCTGATTGTTTTGGCAGTCAACAAATCTCCCGTACTTAAACCCTTTAAGGAAAGCTTCGGATCTATAGCCTCCAGCGTTTCTTCAACAGCTGAGGCAGCAGCATGACTTACCTGTTCAAAGCCATCAAATTCAAACTTTATTTCTTTTTTTGTATCGTAGGCTTCTATGATTAAGCCTGGCAATCCATTCAATTTCCAGGGACCGCTTTGAAAAGGAAGATCCTGGCAAAACCACGCGATATAATCTCTGCCCTTAAAATGAGTGCTTGCTTTCTGGCAATTTAATCCTTCAATAGTGGAAGTGTCCTTGCTTATCGTCCATTTCAACGCCGGTATAGCTTCTTCAACCAGGTAATCGTTCATGATCCTTTGTTTAGTAACCATTTTTTTCTCCTTGTTGAATAAGTAAACTTGCGTCCCATTCAGCTTCTTGTTGCTTGATTTAATATTGATAGACATGCGCGCCGGATCAGCGTTCTTTATTTGTTCAGCAATGTCTTTTTTCCGCGCCTCATCTTCTCTTACTTTATCCATGCTGAGGTAAACACTGGAATTTTGGCCAAGCAACAAAACCATTTGCTCCTGTTTAGGCTGGTCTCTTTTTGTAGTGTCTGTAACATGCGAGAACCGGTAGTTGATTTTTGCCCTTAACGTATCAGGCGCCTGTGCATAGGATTGAAACGTGCAAAAAATAAGCGAAACGAGGAGGGTGGAGAATAGATTTTTCATATTAAATAGGTTACGATTTAAATGTAAACATACGAAATAATCGTAAGTATACTAATAATTCGTATAATTTAATAAGTGCTAAGAAAGCTAGGGCAGAAGGGGCATTGAACCATTTAAGTTTAAAACTGTTTAACGATCACGAGCCTGCTGATATCCTTTATCTCAAAATTGATATTCACATTGTTATTCTGCTTAACTGATACTTTTTGATGGGTATTCGCAATGCTGAATTTATTGGCGTCAATATCTGCAATAATGGTGTATTCATTTACTGGCAGTGGAAATTGAAATTCTCCCAACTCGTTTGTATAGGTTTCAAAAGTTTGGTTGTTAGCGTCTTTAGCTAAAATATGCATCCCTTCCAATATGGGTTGCGAAGCTATATATTCTTGTTTTATGGCATTCACGCGGCCCTTTAGCCAACCGCTTTTAACTAGTGGTACCTGTATTTTTTTATTTTTGTTTAGTAAAATAGCTACTGGCTTGCTAAGCTGCCTGTCGCCTCCTTGCGTAATACGAAGGCTATAGGCTTCTTTATTCAAGTTTTGATAGCTGATTTTTCCAGATTTATTACTTACCGTAACTAATGCAGAACCCCCTGCATTTCCTTCGGGATTAAGGCTGGCAATAACACCCTCCATCGTTTCTTCATGATGGTCCCGCACGCCGTTAGAATTATCATCGCTATAAAACTCCACGTCCAGCTTAGCGTTGCCGGGGGCTGTTGATCTTGAAAGGTGTTTTAAAATCCCCACCTGGCTTTGCAGATTATAAACTCCAGGATAATAAGTATTGGTGTTATAGGACGCCTGCCCGGTAACTTCCCAGCCTTTCTTTAAGCGGAAACTGGCGCTGCCGTTAACAGAATTGTTCCAGCCGTTGTCATTGCCGAAGTAACTCAGGTAATAGTTGGCAGACAAGTTCATCCGCCCATTAAAGGCATCCTTGTGTACACCCGGTCCAAAGGAATACAGTCTGAATTTTTCGCTTTTATTTCGTGCATAAATTTGATCGGTCAGGTAATAAGGGGCAGTTTGCACCAAGGCAGAAAGACTGTATGTTTTGTTGCTCATACTGGCATTAATTTTTAAGCCTTCCGTCTTCTTTTGTTTCGTTCCCGACAGGTGGTTTGTATAGCCATAATCACCTTGAAGCATAAATTGACCACCTGCTAATTGGAAACTTAAAGCAAGTTCTGCTCTGTAGCTGCTGGCACTTAAGGTCATGCCTGGGGTATTACCCAGTAAAAAGGAGCCGCTAAGGGCCTGCTTAAGTACATAGGGTTTAAATCCTACATTGATTTTTCCGTAAGCGAGGTTAATACCCGTTTCATAGGAGATCGTCTTGTTTCCGTAATTTAATAAAAAGGAGCGGCTTTGCTGATAATCTGGAGCGTTCTTATTATAGTTATACCGTACAAATAAAGCAGTTTTTGTGTTTAGCCTATAAGAAATGCGTTCATCCAATAGTAAAACTCCACGTTGTAGGCCGCTATAATATGCCGTACTGTAATAATTGTTTAAGCCAATCTCCCAACGCTCAGCCCGGTTGTTATAGGTGATTCCCGTTGCGTATCCTAAATCTGTTTTTAAGAGAGAGTGCTCCCGACTTAATCCTCCGCGTAATTCTAAATGCTGCGTTTCTGACAACTGGATTTGGGTAGTGCTATTTGTGAAAAAGGTGCTTATGCCCGTATTTGGATCTTGAATGTATAACAACGATGTTTTGGTATGGCTATGCAGGCCGTTACTGTAGTTGTAACTCAGGCCAAGTAGGTTAGCACCTGCACGCTGGCTGTTTGCCGAAAGCAACAAATAGTTGTTTTGGACGGCGTAAAAGTCCACACTATTGTTCTTGCCCAGGTAAGTGCTGGCCTTTATTCCCCTTCCATAAATTGGATAATCAAGGTTGTCGCTTATATTTCCAATTTGCAGTCCAAAATTCTTATTCCGATAACCAATCCAGCTATCGTAAAGATCCAGGTTCTGCTGTTGCGTATAATAATTTACATTAGCGTTATAGCTAAAGCCTGTGCTGTCTGCCGACTGTAAATTGCCGTTTGCACGCAAATTATAAAACGAATAACCCTGATTATTGCTGTTATAATTAATAGCGGTGGTATTGGATTGCAATCCGGTGTAGTGGTTTTGTCCAAGATTTTGAATTTTATCACTCCTTAGGGATACAACTTTTATAGAACTGGTAGCAAGACTAACACCCGATTCGTCAATTGCCTCTACGGAAATACTGTAGTCAGAAGCCATTTTATCTTTATTCAGGTTAATGCCTTCTATCATTACTACCCGTTGTGAACCGGGATCCAGAGAAAGGATTTGCTGTAATGGTCCTGTAATTTGAAGCCCGGTAGGGTAAGATGTCAGCTTCAAACTAATCCTAACTGGCGTATAACCATTGTTAACACAACGAAACCTCATGCTAACCCGGTTGGTTTCATTATTCAAATAGGCAATTGGTTCCAGCGATGTAAGCGATAGCTGGCTTTCCGTGCTAATTAGGGTGTGAAAAATTGCTTGATCATTAGCTTCATGCCCAAGTGCAGTGTATGATGCGCTGAACTGCTGAATGGTGTTTTTTATGGTAACCGCCGAGGATAAATATTTGACAGGAACACTGCGGATTTCTCCGGGCCTAACAACAACAAAATCTGGCAACGCAAGAAGCGCACCTGCAGTAACGCTTTTTTTAACAAATGTTACTTGACTTTTGCCGCGATTTTCAAATTGCAGGCGATTGCTAAACGTTTCCGAATAGCCAATATGAATAGTATCCTTTTCAAAATAATATTTTATGACAGGTGAGGTCTGACTGTATGCGTTTAAAAATCCGAGCCCCCAGACAAGGATTGTGCCAAAAGACCTATTTAAACGCACTATTTTGAGTATTTTGCTTATTTGCAGGAGGTTGTGTTCTGATAATATTTGGTTATTTCTTACAAAATTATGAAATTCCATCAAATTGTCACTACTTTTGTACAGAATTATGAACAACGCTACAAATAATTGTACGGTATTCATGACAAAAAAATCAATAATACTATGAAAAAATTCAACCTAATCGTTGCCGTATTGCTTTTAATGGTAGTAAGTGCAAAAGCCCAAAATGATCAGACTACCGGAAGCACAAACGTCAACGTCGAACTAAATGATGTCATGTCAATTGCTGTGAACAATGCTAATGTTTTCCTTCGTTTTGTCAATTCCTCAGATTATTTAAATGGTGTTATTACTCCTCAACCTGCTCACCTTACGGTAACCAGCAATAAAGCGTATACAATAAATGTAAAGGCTACAGGCAATTTGAGTGGAACTGGAGTAAATAATGAGGTGCTTGATGCTGGCGTGGTGGCTGTTTCTATCCCTTCAACCGGTGACAATGCTTCCTTAGGTGGCACATTGACGCCTGTAAGTGCACTTGCCGTAGGCGACAACACCTTGATTACTGATGCTACACCAGTTACCGCTAAGGATATTGATGTTATCTATACCGTACCATCCTCTATTTCAACAACAGATAAAATTTTAGGTAAAACTGCAGATACTTACACTACTGTAGTAACTTATACCATCTCTCAGTAAAATACAGTGCCCAGGTAGCTAACTGCCTGGGCGTTACTGCTTAAACACAATACTCTATGAGGTTTAATCACACGAATCTGATCCCTGCATTACCTCTTTCCTGGCGTTGGTTATTTGTAATTCTGTTATTCCTTGGAACTCACACGATCTTGTCAGCACAAGATATCTCGGTATCTCCAGCACGTATTTTCTTCAAACAATCTGAGCCACAACGGCTTTCTCAGCGAGTAACGCTCTTCAATAGCGGCGATAAATCTATAATCTTTCAGTCGTCCATCTCCGACTGGAAACGTGATAGTCTTGGAAATAAAGTTTACTTCTCAGCTGGCACCCTCTCTTCAAGTAATGCAAGCTGGGTGGAAGTGCAACCCAATATTGTTGAAATTCCAGCACATTCGAAAAAAGAAGTCACCGTTATTTTGCACGTTCCTAAAGACAAAAAACCTGGCTTAACGCATTCCATGTTGTTTCTCACTCAACTTAATGCGCAGCCGTCCAGGGCATTAGCCAACGGAAAAACAAATATCGGTGTAATGGTTAAACTTGAATTTGGTATTCACGTTTATTACACGCCCCTGTTAACCGAATTGAAAAACCTGGAGTTCATCAACCTTAAGGAGAAAACTGTTACCGAAGGCAATAAGAAAATTCGCCGTATTGAGGTGAAGATTAAAAATACAGGCAATGTAGTGACTGATGGATTTTTGAGATTAGAAGTCACAGATAAAAGTTCTGGTAAAGAAATGAAACTCCCAGAGCGGGCGATAAGCATGTTGCCAGGAGATGAGCAAACCATTTATTTAGATATGCCAGCTAGTTTAAAAGGCACCTACCTCGTCGTAGCCTTATTAGATAGCGGTGAACAAACCAATTTGAAAGTTGCAAAAAAAGATATCCTTTTTAATTAACCTGCTTACCATCTTGTTTTTTGTGGTTCTTGTTGCTTTTCCCGCTAAAGCTCAGATCAATTTTTATATCAATCAAAGCAACGTTGGGCAAGGGACTATGTATGTTGATCACCAGTCTGTGCAATATGCATCTGTACTTAGCGTGGCACCCACCATCAACATTGGTACTACCGATACTTATTTTAAAATTGGCACAACCACAAGTACGTTAAATGCCAATCTATTTAAAGCTATCGCAGTGGGGTCAGGTGGGCAGCAGCTTAATTTATCGGGCGTCGCTCCAGGATCGGAAGCTATCTTGTCAACCACGTTCGCGCCAATCTATTCCAGTTTACTTGGCCTTTTAGCTGCGGGATTGCTTAACGTTCGCTACAGCATTCCTAATCTAAAATTATTTGCATGGAAAGCAGGTACATACACCAATAAACTTAAATTTAATTTAACAGGAATTTCGTTGGGATCAATCACCCCAATAGCGACTAGTATCAGCGTCAACGTGGAGCCCTTTATCAGTGTTACCCCAGCTCAGAATATCGAGTTTACCGTCGATAGGTTAGACTTTTACAGGAACCTGGTGCTTGCTGCTAAAAGCTTGAATTTCTCCATAACAAGCACCATAAATGCAGGTGTCAGAACGAAATCAAATACGCCATACTTTACCTATAGCAATGGGTATCAGGGTGGTGCAGACCCCCGGACGCCAGCAACAGTCGTGAAGACGCATCTGGCAGCACCAAAACTTAAACCTGCAGAATTTCTTGCCGGTACAACATACCACACGATGACAGATGCAGGAGGAATTGTAGTGCCTGTTGGTAATACCTCCAACGTGTCTATGTCCTATAACCTAAGCAAAGAGGTGCTAAGGAGTAATTTTTTAAGAAAAGGCACCTACACCCTTAACCTGAACCACGAGGTTTTTGATGCCGAACCATCTGCTACCTATGCAAGTCAATCGCAATTAACGACACTTGTGGTCAATGTGGCCGATATGGCATCCGTGGTTGTTAATCAAAATGATGTCAACCTGGTTTTTGAAAGTGCTGCCGATTATAAAAATGGTGTTCAAGTGGTCATGCCGGCTCACCTTTCCATTAGTGCCACTTCACCGTATGATGTATTTGTGCAGGCTGGCAGTTCATCACTTAAAAACGGGAGTAATAGTATTCCTGTGACTGCACTTCAAGTGTCTATAGAATCAGGTGATGTGATAGAATCAACGGCACCCTTAAGCTTAGCAGGGACAAGGCAACGCATGTTAAATATTTTACCTGTTATTGATAGAACGGTTAATGTCAGGTATTCCATTACGGCTGCTGAAGCCGCTAAACTCCTTGGTAAAGCTTCCGGAACGTATACGACAACAGTAACTTACACTTTAGTTGCGCCATAATTTAGGTGTTTTTCGACAAGGGAAACTGTTTTAGACAAGGGTAACTTCGGCCATGGCAACCTGTGCAGCAGCTACCGGTAGCGAAAAACAAAACCTGCTACCTTCGCCGATGGCTGATTCTACCCAGATTCTTCCGCCCTGTGCTTCAATAAAATCTTTTGAAATCGCCAACCCTAAACCCGAACCAGATTTGTTATTTCCATCTGTTGGAACCTGAAAGTAACGGTCGAACAACCTTTTTTGATACTGCTCATCAATTCCCTTCCCATAATCCCGGACAGAAAATTCTATTTGTGCGTCTTTTTCAATAACCTGCACAACAATTCTAGACCTTTCTGCACTGTAACGTAGCGCATTAGATAAAAAGTTTACCAATACCCAGGCGGTTTTTTCAGTGTCAACATTTACCTTAGGCAAGGTATTTCGGCTAATCAGCTCCAATTTAATAGACTTCTGTTCTGCCTGAAAACGCACCGCATCCATTGCGTATATCGCAATTTTTCGTGGGTCTGTTTTTACAAAGTTCAGCTGCAGGTTGCCCGTTTCTACCTGTGCAAGATCCAGTAATTCACTGGTAATTTTTAAAAGACGGCCACAATCCTCTTTAATATGTTGCGTTAATTCCTTCTGTTCCGTATTCATCAACCCAACCCTGTCATCTTCCAACAGTTTCAAACTCATTTTAATGGAAGAAATCGGCGTTTTAAGTTCATGAGATACCGTGGCAATAAAATGGGTCTTCGCTTCGTCCAATTCTTTGTACTGGGTAATGTTTTTTAAGATATATACTTCCCCTGCAGTCCTGCTAACACCCTCCGGTTCATCACCCGGCACTAAAATCTGTCTGCGTTCCAGCTGAAAATAAGATTCCTTATTGTCTGCATAGATTTTTAAGGGTTTCTCCAATCGCTCAATTTGTAAAATATTTTTTAAGAGGTCATTTTTATTCATCACCTCCACCGCATTTAAGCCTATGGTCTGTTTCACATTCACGTTAAGCAACTGCCCGGCTACTTTATTCAAAAACAGAATCTCATTTCTTTCATTTACCCCGATAATGGCGTCTTGCATCTGTTCAATAATCGCTTCGATGCGCAATTTTTCCGACGTGATTTCTGAGAGCTTACTGTTTTCCCAATGGTTCAGCTTAGTGGCCATGGCATTAAATTCCGTGGCTAACTCCGAAAATTCATCAGTGCCCTTAAACTGGAGTCGCTGTTTGTAATTCTTTCTGCTTATTTCCTTTAGTGCCTTAGAAAACTCCCTTAACGGATTCGCAACAAACCCAGGGAAGTTCACGCTAAACGACAATAGGATGAGGAAACAAATAGAAGCAGAGAAAACAATATACAGCGTTGCCTGATCTACGGCTGCCTGAGCAGCTTGGTTTTTTCTGAATATCGCATTCATGTTCAATTCGTCAATGCGCGTTAACTGCCTTCTGGCCGCTGCCCAGGCCTGCTGCTTCACAGCGATTTCTAAACGGGGATCAATAATTTGCTGGAATGCGGTATAAAGGTTTTTTACGGCTATAGCCTCACCCTTTTCCGTAACATTCCTTTGCTCCCGATTTAATTGTTGAGTAAACTGTTCTACTGCTTTTTTAGCAAGCGGCAAGCTGTTTTCATCCAGAATCGAACGCATGGTTCGTGTGTATTTCAGCGTTTCGTAATTGTCTTTTAAAATCACTTTAGCGCTAATGGAAATCCTATTTAAATAGAGCAGTGAAAATGCACCAAAGAGCATCACCACGATAAATAAGAATCCGAATCCCAGGCGGAGTTTAGTTTTAATTTTCATGATATCTAGGATACTATAACAAGGTCAGTTTCTGTTTCAGAAATCACTTTAAGTAACTGGTTAAAGATAGCCGTTCGCATAATAACCTGGTAAAGGTTAAAATGGGGCTTGCCAATACAAATGGTCGTTACTTCTTTTTCTCTGGCCATACTGGTGATTGCTTGTGTAATTTCATCACTTTTTATTTTGATCACTTCTGCCCCCAATTCTGTGGCTAATTTAAAACTATTAATCAAGTGTCGTTGCAGGTCAAGCTTAATCCTATCGCCACTTTCTGATGTTTTCTGCACATATAAAACAATCCAAGGTGAGCCATAATAGGATGCCAGTCTTGCTGTTTTACGAATAATAACCTTTGCCGTCAGGTGATTAGTGGAGATACAAGCCATAAATTTTTCCGGACGAAGTTTAACCTGACTCGGCACTTCAATGTTAATCTTTTTTTCCAGGTGATGCGCCACCTCTTTCAGGGCCAATTCGCGGAGCTGTAATATTTTCTCTGGCTGAAAGAAGTTGTTCAAGGCCAGTACAATTTTACTGGCATCATAAATCTTCCCCGCTTTCAGGCGATCAATCAACTCATCAGCCGTTAAATCGATATTCACAATTTCATCAGCCGCGTCTAAAATTTTATCAGGGATGCGCTCCGTAACCCGAACGCCGGTAATGATCTCCATCTCCTGGTTCAGGCTCTCCAGGTGCTGAATGTTTACTGCCGAAATCACATTAATTCCTGCATCCAGAATATCCAGAACATCCTGCCAGCGTTTCGCATTTTTGCTGCCTTCTATGTTACTATGGGCAAGTTCATCTACAATCACCACCTCCGGATGGATGCTAATGATTGCCTGAACATCCATTTCTTCTAGTTGCTTGCCTTTATAATAAAGTTGCCTTCTGGCAATGATCGGAATATCATGAAGCAACTCCTCCGTTTCCTTCCGCTGATGTGTTTCAATATAGCCGATCTGGATTTTTATTCCGTTTTTAAGTAAAGCATGGGCCTCCTGCAACATGCGGTAAGTTTTACCTACACCAGCACTCATCCCTATATAAACCTTAAACTTCCCTCGTCTTGATTTTTTAATCAAGTCGAGGAAAGTTTTTGTAGTAGAAGAATCTGCGTTCATCATGGTTTTATCAAATCACGGTTTTATTAAAAGGACACCGCAATACTTGCCGTTAAGGCGGTATTGGTCTCCATGGCATCGTATACTTTTCCTTCCAGCCTTAACACGGCGTTAGATACAGGCGCATAATCAATGTTTAAAGAGTAACCCGTGGTTTTGAAACCCTCTGGTGTACCGGTCGCAATGAAAATACCGTTTTTATCGCTATAATGTTCTACTCTTCCAGCAACAGCCCATTTGTCAGCAAATTTATATTGTGCAATGGCTACTGGTGAGATCACTTCATTTTTCTCGTCACTACCTTTTGCCTTTTGCTGGGTACCATAATCAAGGCCTACCGTAACGCCAAAGCGCTCCGTTAACTGGAGAATTCCATAAACATTGTGGTAGAAGCGCTTTACGCGTACCGAATCAGCACCTTCTGTACCCAGGTAATTGCTGTAATTTACGGTTACATTTGAAGCAGGTTTCCAGGTAACTTGTAACCCTCCGGCTGGCTGGCTGTTGCCGTTCTGGCGACTGATCCTTTGCCATCCATTCAAGTACAAGGCGGCTACTGTCAGTTTTCCATCCGTTGTACCATAAGTGATTTTTGCTCCAGATTCATAATAGGGGGTATTTTCTGAGGAGATATTACGGGTCAATACCCAGCAGTCTTTTGATATGGCACTCTCAAAGCCAATGTGTGAGGCGAAAACTCCAGCATCAAGCCATAAATTGGCAGTTTTAGATAGCTTTACCCCTGCATTAGCTTCAAAGATGTTTTTTAACACCCCTGGTTCTGCCGCCAGGTTGGCATTGGTATACGTTCCGGCCATCACCGCCAAATTAGCCCGCAACGAACCATTGTCGTAACTTCCTTTAATAAACCCAAGGTTAAGGTTAACCTCATTGTGGCGGTTATGTGAATAGATATAACCAGGCCTGTTGTTATCTGCGGGTCTATCAAAATCATACCCAAAATAAGTTTCCAGGTAACCACTTACTTTTATTTTTGGTTCTTCCTGTCCGTAAGCAAATGTGCCTGTTGTTAATGCTGCTGCTAATATTAAAAGTTTTTTCATGTTTTATAAATGTTGAATTTCCAATCCCAGCTACCTGATCATCTTGTTGGCAAACGCATCGATCAGGCAGCAGGGTGGA
>Ga0247806_10001021_pt1 | contig 14567 bp, 11 predicted proteins | sample UWRJL059202B1_FD_179935 | JGI IMG/M metagenome (GOLD analysis project Ga0247806, IMG submission 179935) | Plant litter microbial communities from Arlington Agricultural Research Station in Wisconsin, United States - UWRJ-L059-202B-1 | ecosystem: Environmental > Terrestrial > Plant litter >... | reverse complement strand
TACGACCTTTGTTGCTAGTTTTTTTTTAATTCGATAAAAGTTTGTATTCTTACTCTCTCTTATGCTGTCAATCCAATATGTCTATGAACGTATCTTACTTTGTTTTGTTTAAAGATTGAAAATTTAAAGATTTAAAACTTTATCACTCTCTTTCTTTAAGCGGCTGCAAAAGTACAACTTCTTTTTAATCTCACAAGCTTTTTTGAAAAAAAAATTTCTTCTCCTTAGCCTCAATTAATAAAGTCTTCCAATCCTGCAATGAACTCCCTTCCTCGCGGTTGGGGTGGCAAAGATACTATCTTTTCCCTTTCATACGCAAGCTTTTTTTAATTTATTTTTTTAAGCTTTTTTAGTTTTAAACTTTTTGCTTATCGCAAATTACCTATCCCTAAATTCGTTTCCTGTGTCAATCTGTTAATGAACTTGTGCTTGTTAGCGGGTGCAAAAGTAACACTTCTTTTTACTTTTCAAAGCCCTTTGCTGTTCTTTTTTGAATATATTTCTTAACTCTTTGTTAATGTGAAGTTTGGAATTGAAAGTTTTTATTGGATTGGGTGATTGGATGAAGATCGTGACTTTATAATACCCTATATTGACCTCACCCCCTGCCCCTCTCCAAAGGAGAGGGGTGCCAGGACGGAATTGCTAATTAAAGATTCAGATCGCCCTTAGCCCCGATAGAAGCGGTATCCCGCCGACCAGGGGGAGACGGATATAGCGTATAGCGGGCGTGGCCTCCGCTAAAGTGCGCCTGCAACGGCTGCTCCTTATATATAGGTATAAATTATTTGTGAGGGGATTAATGGTATCTATTGATTTTTACTCCTCTTATTTAATACATAAACTTATATAGAGACTCTTTAACTTTACTTAAAACCATGCTGACTTTAAATTAAATAGTAACTTTTAATTACATCACAATTGTATTGTAAAATAATCTTAAAAACCTGCTAAACATAAACAAATGAAGGATTAACCTAATTTTAAGGATTAATCATAAACTTAAGACAAAAAAGTTAATTCCATTTTATTTATTTAATTATTGAGTAATTTTGATAAAAAATAAACAAGTACACATTGTTGAATTAATTTTTTTGCGCTATGAAAACTTTACTTTTATCATTATTATTTTGCCTTCCCGCTTTAGCACAAACGGGTTTTAAAACTGAAGGTAACGACATTATATGGCAGGGTGTTTTTAGTACCGAAAATGCAGATATTTTAGCTGTGCTTGACAGAGACCCCAATTTAAAAATTGGCAACTTTATGGATAGTATGTATAAAGGCCAGGCAGACGAGGTACAGAACACATGCGATGGTGGAACCGGACTTATGAAAAACAAGATTAAATTTGATTTTGTTATTTTACAGGATCCTGCTGGTTATGTTGTTAAGGTAAGAAATCTTAGGATTATTGAAAAATTTGGACCTATGCAGGCTAAAACTATTGCAAAAAGGTGTGAAAAATATTTTATGGACAACGGAAAAATAAATACGCAGCCTAACGCTGCAGAAAATATGGCTTGTATGGACAGGTTTTTCGCAGGACTTTTTGGAGTGCAGCCCCAGGCATCTGAAAAAGCTATTACATCTAACTAAATATATCACTTAAATAAAAAACCGGAAACAATTAAATTGTTTCCGGTTTTTTATTCGGTTTCTTACTCAACCATTTCTACTAATCTAATAAACTCTGCCCTGTAACCTTCGGGGTCATATAACAAACCTTGTTTTGCTAGTTCTTTAATAGCTGCTGATGATTTTTCGGGTATAAGCTTGGAGTCTCTTAACTTTAAGCCGAACCATGCAACGGCTGCTGCAAATTTAAAGTCGAAAGAAGTCTTTTCAACACACACTATGCTGTTAGGTATCGTTTTAATAATCTCTGTACTTTTATCTTCATCGGGCTTTTTATGCCTGAATTTTATGGTAGCCAACTCATCATTATAATTTCCTGTTGCAGCTTGTGTCTGGCTATACTTAAGCTCTGTAGATAGTGTAAAATAGTCACTTTGCACACCGGCAGGGATAATTTCGTAAAGTGCGGTAACAGTATGCCCACTGCCAAGTTCGCCGGCATCAACAGTGTCGTTAGCAAAATCTTCATCTCGGAGTTTTCGGTTTTCATAGCCTATCAACCGGTACGACTGCACATGTTTGGGGTTAAACTCTATTTGTATTTTCACATCTTTAGCAATGGCATACATAGAGCCTTTAAATTCTTTGTCGAGAAAACGGCCGGCTTCCTGCATATTGTCTATGTAGGCATAATTGCCATTACCTTTATCGGCAAGGGTTTCCAGTTTGCTGTCCTTATAATTGCCCATACCATACCCAAGGCACGTAAGGAACACGCCACTTTTACGCTTCGCCTCAATAAGGGTTTGCATATCATCATCTGTAGAAGCTCCTACATTAAAGTCGCCATCAGTGGCCAGTATGACGCGGTTATTACCGCCTTTTATAAAATTATCCTGGGCCGTTTTATAAGCCAGCTCTATACCTTCTCCCCCGGCAGTACTGCCACCTGCATTAAGATTATCGAGCGCAGCTATAATTTTATCTTTATCTGCAATACTGGTAGATGGCAATACAAGGCCCGCTGCACCAGCATACACCACAATAGCTATCCTGTCATTGGGGCGCATTTGGTTTACCAATATTTTCATAGACTGTTTAAGCAATGGCAACTTATTAGCTTCGTTCATGGAACCTGACACATCTATAAGAAAAACAAAGTTAGATGCAGGTAAATCTTTTGTGGCTATCTCTCTTCCCTGTAAACCTATTTTAAGCAGTTTATGTTTGGGGTTCCACGGAGCATCGCTGTATTCTGTATTTATAGAGAATGGATCATTTCCCGATGGCTGCGGATAGCTGTATTTAAAAAAGTTGATCATCTCCTCTACCCTTACTGCATCTTTAGGAACCGTTTGCCCGTTGTTTATAAAGCGGCGAATGTTAGTGTAGGATGCGTTATCTACATCTATAGAAAATGTAGAAAGTGGCGCAGTAGCAGGATTCTCGAATTTGTTTTCTTCAAACGACTCGTACTCTTCCTGGTCAATTTTTATTTTTTTTATTGGCGCAAATTGAATTATCGTAGGATCTATATATCCCACCTCTTTATCTTCCTTTATTGCTTTTTTAAGTTCCCTGAGTTGCTTACGTGTTAGTTTTTTAGTTGTGATGATTACAACACCATTTACACCTCTGTTACCATATATTGAAGTTGCATTTGCGCCTTTAAGCACACTCACCGACTCTATATTAACCGCATCAATTTTTCTAAACGCTTTTGCATTAGCCGGCACTCCATCTATTACATACAATGGTTCATTACCTGTTTGTATAGAAGAAACACCTCTTATCGAAATTTCATTACTACTCCCCGGCGCTCCGGCACCCGTTGTAATATTCAAACCCGGCACTTGCCCTTGCAGGGTTTGGGCTAAAGTTGCATTTGGTTTTGATGCTGTAGCAGCACTTTTATCAAGCTGCTCATTAATACCTTCTTTATCCACATCAGACAGATATCCTTGTTGTGTGTTTGGCACATCTGCAATCCACATATTAGTAGGACTGTTAACCACTTTTACACCAGGCACAAGTTTTATTTTACTTGTTTTAAAGTAATATTCAGGATTGCTTATATCTTTACTTTTAGTAAATTGTGCATCTTTAGAGAATACTACTTCTGATTCTTTATCTACAATCGCCACACCTGCAACCCTGCCTTGTAAACTTTGTATAGCATTAGCATTTGGCCTGCTTTCTATGGTTTTGGCTGTTACTGTTGTAACGGCTACATTGCTTTGCGCTTTTGTTGTACTCCTGTACCCTTCAACTACCACATCATTTAATTCGGTATTATTAGAGTCTACATTCTCAATTGTATTGTTATCATTCGCCTTATCTAAAGGGAAAAATGCGAAAGGAAGCCCGATAGACGGTACAACAGCTATTGATGCTGCCGGTTTTGAAGGTTTTGAGGATTGCGAGGTATGTCTTGCACCTTTATTCTTTGTCGAATGGTTCGTTGTGTCATATTGCTTTTTCGAATTCACATCTTCTAACACTACCTCTTGTTTTCGAGGCCTAACAACCTCCTTAACCTTCTCTGTATCTATAACCGTCACATTATTTTCCGGCAATGCTTTAGGGGCTAAAACAGGATCGTTATTGTTAAGTACATAAGTGCCAATACCCATAAATAACAGGAACAGGGCAGCAATACCGGTATATTTCCACCAAATTGCGGTGCGGCGTTCTTTTTTGGCATCCAGCTTTTCCTCCACACGGTTCCATACGGCATCCATACGGGCAAAGCTTTTATCTTCGGCCTTTGTAGCGGCCTCTTTAAACTGGTCGTATATTTTATCTTTATTTTCCATTGCTGCTCGTGTTTTGATAATAAACATTGTTTACTAATTCCTTAAGTTTTGTGCGGGAGACGTTTAATTGTGATTTTGATGTTCCCTCGCTAATGCCCAGCATGGCGGCTATTTCTTTATGCGAAAAGCCCTCTATGGCAAAAAGGTTAAATACGGTACGGCAACCCTCGGGCAGGTAAGTAAGCAGGTGCAGCAGTTCTTCTTCTTCAATCGTGGCCGTTTGCGACACAGAAGGTTCATCGGCACGGGCCATATCTTCTATATAAATATTAAAATTTACATTGCGCTTAAGGCTAAGCAAGCACTGGTTTACGGCAATTTTTCGCGCCCAGGCTTCAAAGGCTTTGGTTTCTTTTAGCTGGTCCAGCTTGGTAAATATAGTATAAAAAGCATCGGCCATTGCCTCCTCTATATGTTCCTCTTTTTTTAAGTACCGTTTGCAGGTGTGGTACAGTTTAGGGGCCAGTAGCTCATACACCTGCCTCTGGGAGTCACGGTGCATCTTTCTGCATGCTGTTATGAGTTTTTCGTCTATCACAATTTGTCTCTTTGTTACATAGAGCAGAAAAACTATGTAAAGGTTGGGAAGGCGGGTAAAAAAATTCAGATTTTTGATTTCAGATTTCAGATTTTGTCGCAGTCACGGTTTTCAGTTACCGAGTGTAGCTGCCGCCATCTGATCACTGAACACTACCAACTACTTCTTTATCGTTACTTTATAAATATCCGATTCGGTATCATCCTTATCGGTATCTTCACATAGCAAAAATTCAAGGTTTTTGCCTTCTTCTTTAAAAAGGGTAATTCCTTCAAATTTATTTTTGGCAGATATTACCTCGGTAAATTCCACTTTCATCTTGTCAATATTTATTCGCCCTATCATTGTACCTGCCACTTCGCCATCGGCATAGGTAGATTCCCCACTTTCGGCAGCAGCAATAAAATAGAGTTTGTCTCCCACCTTTACAGCATCGGCAAACCCATATTGCGCTCCCTTTATTTTTGGCAGTTTAATTTTATTATATACTATCTGGAAAGAAGTATCATCTATAGTTCCAGTTAGGGTAAAAATGCCGTTTTGTGCTTTTGGCCCGTTACCGCGGTTAAATAAATACCAAACTTCGCCGTCGTTTACTGCCGCCTCTATATTAAAATTTTCGGGGGTAATATCGCCAAACTGCTGCATTACCAGATAAAGGTCGGTTGCATCTATGTGTGGGTATACCTCTTTAGTCTTGTAATTTACATGGCCTATAAGATTGCGGTTCTCGCCAGATCCTGACCCAAATAAATATAAATCGTCGCCTTTGGCAGCAACAGCCTCATAATCGGCTTTGTCTTTCTTAGGCACGTTTTCTAATGCTCCTGCATAATCTTTAAATACTATTGGGGTTTTATCGAGTAATTTATCATCTATAGTATAATGGTAAAGCATGTGGCTGTTATCGGATATAAGGTAAAGCGAATTATCATTATAAAAAAGGCCCGAAGCCGACCCTATACCTATAATGCGAAACAATAACTCGAGTGTAAACTTTTGCATAATCTTATGTTTTACTAAAAACGCAGCAGGGTTTTAATTGTTATATTTATATAAAGATAATCCAAATTATACATGAAGGCCATACATACAAAAGATTTTAAGGTTACCGACACATTTTCTATAGCAACGGCTCCAACCAATTTAAACCTTAAAGCATCGGACAATGATAAAAAGGATGAACTTAAAGACATAAGCAAAAAGCTTGGTGAATTACAGGACAAGATGTATGCCAACAACAGGTACAGCGTGCTTATAGTGTTACAGGGTATGGATACAAGTGGTAAGGACAGCCTTATACGCGAGGTGTTTAAAAATTTTAATGCCCGCGGTGTTAATGTGTTTAGCTTTAAACAGCCTACCGAAGCCGAACTGGAGCATGACTACCTGTGGCGCCACTACATTGCTTTGCCCGATAGGGGAAAGTTTGCCGTGTTTAACCGTTCTCATTACGAAAATGTGCTGGTTACCCGTGTGCACCCGGAGTATTTATTAAATGAAAACCTCCCTGGTATTGAAAAAGTTGAAGATATTCCCGACACTATATGGCAGCAACGCTATGAGCAAATAAATAATTTTGAAAAACACCTGGCACAGAATGGCACAATAATTTTAAAGTTTTTCCTGAACCTGGGTAAAGAAGAACAACGCGAGCGATTATTGCGCCGCCTTGACCTTAAAAACCATAACTGGAAATTTTCTGCAGGCGACCTTACCGAAAGAAAACTTTGGAAAAAATACCAGGAATATTATGAGGACGCGATAAATAATACATCTAAGTCCCACGCGCCGTGGTTTGCGGTTCCTGCCGATGATAAAAAGGCTGCACGGCTTATTGTTGCCAAAATTATTTTAGATGAGCTTGAAAAATATGATATTAAAGAGCCTGAGGTGAATGAAGATGTGATGAAAAATATATATAAATATAAGGAAGCCCTTGAAAATGAGAAATAAGTATTAAACCGGGCTGTACCTATTTAAATTAGTAGGTCAGCCTTTTAATTATTTGTTCGCGCTGCGTATCATTAATACCCAATTGGTTTTTTATAAAGGCATCCATTCCGCCATAGTTACTGTCAATATAATTAAAGGCTTCGTTAAGGTAACGTTCATCTACCGACATAAAATTTTGTATTACCCCTACTGCAATGTGTGGTTTTATAACTTTGGCAATTTTAGCCTTGGTAAGCATGCGTTCTACTTTTTGCCTACGGTAATAGTCTGACAGTAAATATTCGTTTATGATAGTCTGTTTGTCTACTTTTAGTACAGACAAGATTAAAGCTGTAGTTATACCCGTACGGTCTTTACCTGCCGAACAGTGGTACAGCACAGGGGCATCTGAATTTAATATAGTTTGCAGCAATTGTTTTAGGGCAGGAACATTATCGGCTACTATGCTGCGGTAAAAATCTGCCATGATTTGTATAGATTCCTCATCGGATAGCTCTCCATTAAGCACTTTACTACGCATACCCGAAAGGAGGTCGCCATGATCTAATACCGATGGTGCATGTACATACGTTACATTATTTGGCAAATTATCTTCTTTGCCTTTTATTTCCTGTGGAGTCCTGAGATCGAAAACTGCTTTAATCCGGAGGTCGTTAAATTTGTCAAACTCGCCTGTCCTTAATTGCGACAAATTATCTGACCTGAATATCCTGCCCCATTTTACCGTTTTGCCCTGAGTAGTTTTTAAACCGCCAACATCCCTGAAATTTACCACTTTTTTAAAGTAAATATGACGGTTGGCAATAATGGTAGTGTCCCTGCCCTCTATCATATTTACATAAGAGCGGTGGTGCTTATTTTTTATAACAGGTTCTTTGCTGCTTATATTTTTCTTTACAGTATCCTGAAGTGTATAGGTTTCAAACTTCGCGGCATCGTCGTTAGTGTGCAGTGTATAAGTACTTTTATCGTTTTCTATGTAATTGCCTTCCTGCAACGATTTTGTATAAAAATGCTGCGGCAACTTTGGGCTGCACGATGCTGCAAGGCTAAGGCCAATGATATAGAAAAAAAATCTCATTAGCTAAAGATAGTGAATTGAATGATAATGGCAAAGGCGTTACCGTAGCTAAAGGGTTATTTATATCCCTCCAATATTTTTAGTATTGAGGATGCGTATCAGTTCATCTAAAAAAGCAACCTGCCTTTCGTTAATAAGCTTTACAGCTTCTGCATAATTAAACCACCCTGCCTTATCAATTTCAGGAAATTGTTTTTTCAAACCTGATTTTGGCGGCCATTCTATCTCAAAAGTGTTCGATACAATGTCTATAGCTTGTAAAGTACCTTCTGCCGCCCAGCAAAAAACTTTCTTACCGGCTTTTTGGGTTATAGGCTGCAGCTCAATAAAAGTACTTGATACTGCGTAACCGGTTTCTTCTTTGAACTCTCTTATTGCTGCATTTAAGGGTAATTCTTCCGGCAATAATTCGCCTTTAGGTACTGTCCACCAACCCTCATTTTTTTTAGCGAAAAAAGGCCCGCCGGGATGCACTAAAAAAAACTCTAAAGTTTCATGTATCCCCTTGTATAATAAAATCCCGGCACTCTGTTTCATAAGTCAATATTAAAATGAACCGGATATTTACTTAAATATTTTTCAAGTAATTTGCCCTGTTTAAAACTCAGTTTCCATAAAATTTTGTTGGTCATGATATGACACCATAGCTCTACATAAAAGTTGTCTATAGCATACAAAAGCTTTTTTACAGACCCTTCAAGGCACGCATCTATAAGTATACCTTCACCCCACAGGATCTGGTATTGTTCCTCTTCATTTAAACTTTTATATTCAGATAATTTCATATCCTAAATTACAAATTATTTCTAATACACCGGTAAGGCAAAAAGTTAAACAATAGGAAGTAGTGCCCCGTTGCTAAATTATTTTTTGGGTTTACTGCCCATATAAAAAACAAAGTTACCGCCATTTGTAATATCGGCATGTTTAATAAATGTACCGTTTAATGACTTACCATTTAATTCGACCTTGCTTACATATACATTCTTTGCACTCTGGTTTTTTGCCGATATAGTAAACGTCTTACCATTCTCTAACGTAAGTGTTGCCTCTTTTATTTTAGGGCTTCCCAAAGCATAAACATCACTGCCCGGCGCTACAGGATAAAAACCAAGGCTGCTAAAAATATACCAGGCACTCATCTGGCCGGTATCGTCATTTCCTCCCAGTCCGTCCGGTGTGGGTTTATACATGGCATCCAATATCATGCGCACACGCTGCTGCGTTTTATACGGTTGTCCAACCCAATTGTATAAATAAGCCACATGGTGCGATGGCTCATTACCATGCACATAATTGCCTATAATGCCGTCGCGGGTAATATCTTCGGTATCTTCAAAATACTTATCGGGCAGGGTCATTGTAAAAAGGGAATCAAGATGAACTGCAAATTTTTCTTTGCCGCCGTTAAGCTGTATTAAAGCCTCCGGGTCCTGCGGTACATACAGGCTGTAGTTCCAGGCATTGCCCTCTATAAAACCCTGACCGTGGGTATCTAAGGGGTCGAATTGTTTTTTAAAAGTACCATCGCTTAATTTTGGGCGCATGAACCCTATAGTCTTATCAAACACATTATTATAACTGGCAGATCGTTTTATGTAAGTGTCATACACCTCGTGCCTGCCAAGCTTTTTTGCCATTTGGGCTATACACCAGTCATCATAAGCATATTCTAATGTTTTAGATACCGATGAACCATTTTTATCTTCGGGCACATAACCTAACTCTTTATAATATTTAATGCCATCATAATACTCCAGGTTAGATGAGTTTATGCAGGCCTGCAATGCTTTGTTAGTATCAAACCCTGTATTGCCTTTTGCAACAGCATCTGCAATTACAGAGACAGCATGGTAGCCTATCATGCACCAGTTCTCGTTAGCATAGTGCGACCAAACCGGCAATGCTTTGTGTACACTCTGGTCATAATGCGCCAGCATAGATTGTATCATATCGGCATTGCGCTTGGGCTGCACTACATTAAACAAAGGGTGCAGTGCCCTATAGGTATCCCAAAGCGAAAACGTAGTGTAATTTATAAAACCATCGGCTTTATGAATATTCTGGTCAAGCCCTTTATAACTGCCATCAATATCCATATATACTGTAGGGTTTATAAAGGCATGGTATAGGGCAGTATAAAAATTAACCTTATCAGCCTCATTAATGGTTTCTATTTTTACTTTATCTAATTCCTTTTCCCACAATTGCTGCCCCTGGTGTTTTGTTTTTTCAAAATCCCAATGCGGTATTTCCTGTGTCATATTGGCTAAGGCACCGGCAGTACTTACCGGCGATAATGCCATTTTTATCATAATTGCCTCTCCCTCTTTTGTATCAAAATCAAAATACATTTTAAGGTTTTTGCCCGCGGCTTCAGGAAAGTTTTTAGTTTCGTCAAACCTTCGCCAGAAGCCTTTGTAAATATTATCGGCATCATATTTTTGTGCTCCGTAATTTTTTATCGGTTTAGAAAAAGCCATTGCAAAATATACCGTGCGGGTGCGTGCCCAACCCTGCGTTTGACGGTAACCGGTAACAAGGGTGTCATTTTCTACGCGCACAAAAGTCCACACGTTTTTTTCTTTATGGTTATAAATACCGGCCATTAAGTCGAGTATAATATGGCTGTCTGATGATTTTGGGAACGTATATTTATGAAATCCCACACGTTGGGTTGTGGTCAATTCTGCAATGATATGATGGTCGTCCAGTTTTACCTTGTAATAGTTAGCCTGTGCAACTTCGTTAGCATGAGAAAAAGCTGACCTGTAACCCGATTGCGGTTTATTTGTCGTGCCGGGATTTAGCTGTAGTTGCCCTGTGGTGGGCATTACAAGAAAATCTCCCAGATCTGAATGGCCCGTACCACTAAAATGGGTATGGCTAAAGCCTACAATAGTTTTATCGTCATACTGGTAACCGGCGCAGTATTTATATACCTCACCGTTATATTTTTTATTAAGCTCGTAAGCAATAGTATCTGTTTCCGGGCTAAGCTGTACCGACCCAAATGGCACGGTTGCCCCGGGAAAGGTATGCCCCATGCGCTGTGTGCCTATCAGAGGGTTTATATACTCATAATTTTTTTTAGGTGCTTTTTGAGAATAGCACACTGTAGTTATAAGAAATAGCAAAGCAAGTAACCCTGTTTTCATAGTCTGCGTTTATATTAGCCGGTGCATAAAAATACTACAAGTTGCAGGTTTATCCAAAAACAAAAAAACCTCGAAAAAAATAATTTAAAGGGTTTGTTGCATTCTTATGGATAAACTGGGGATTAGTTATACTATTTATTATTGCTGCAAATTAAATTGCAGCAAAGGGTAAGCATCTGTAAAAGCATGCTGGCCCGGCAATGTTTTAACACCTGATATAATTGATGTTCTCCCGTTTCCTGAGATATTATTTAAGGCACTCCTTAATAATACTTCGCCAGAATTACATAAAGGCAAAACTTCAAAATCCTGTAGTTCGTTTAGTTGTATGCCGGGAATAATGCCTGTAGCATAATTACCCTCGTTATTGGCATTAAATAATTTATAAGTAGATGAGTATAAAACCCACCCCTGCTGTTGGGCCGGCGTGTCATCTTATATAGCAAACACGGCACGTCTTTACCCACCGTTTTATCGCCTATGGTAATTACATACATAAAAGGCTTTAGGTTACTTATAATTATCTCTGATGCCCACGCTGTATGGCTGCCACACAATATATAAACTTTCGCGATTGCCGGATGCACGTTTATAAGTCATTGCGGTTCCCTTTAAACGTAATAAAGAAGTCATCCGGTAGCGCAGCAGGAACTAAAATAATACTCAATGCCGTTGCCGATGATACATCGCCCCACCATTATAGCGCAGGTCTACCACAATATTGTTAACAGATTGGCTTTTAAACTTCAGTACCTTTCTTTTTATACAGGTACCGTTGAGTTTAAAATAAATGCCCAGATTGCGGAATTTGCATTTATTGTTTTTGCTGCCTATTTTTATTATACATACTAAGCAACAGATACCCCGAAATACCCGCTAAAACAGAAGCTATTAATATTGTAAATTTTGCCTGATTTTGATATTCCGGTTGTTTAAAAGATAGTAACGCTATAAAGATTGACATTGTAAAACCTATACCTCCCAGCAGCCCCAACCCCGCAACATGAAACCAGTTAGTCTCATCTGGCAGCGTAGCAACATTTAATTTTACCGAAATCCATGACATAGCAAAAATACCTATGGGCTTACCTAAAAACAAACCCAGCATTATACCAAGGCCTAAATTACTTGCAAGCCCCTGTATCATCCCTGCCTCAAAAGTTATATTAGTGTTTGCAATGGCAAAAATGGGCATGATAATAAAATTTACAGGACGCGTTAAGGCATGCTCAAGCTTTTCGAGTGGAGAATCTGTATCATCTTCATTAGTAGGTAGTGTTAAGGCAGTAAGTACACCTGCAATGGTAGCATGAATGCCGGAGTGATGTATAAAATACCACATAACGGTTCCGGGTACTAAATATAAAAAGATATTTTTAAAACCAAGGCGATTAAAAATAATAAGCATTACAAAAATAGCTCCTGCATAAGCCAGATAAACAAAATGCAGGTGTGACGAATAAAATAGTGCAATTACCATGATGGCAATAAGATCGTCTACTATAGCTAAAGCTGCCAGGAATATTTTAAGCCCGGATGGTACTTTATTACCCAATAAAGACAATATACCCAAGGCGAAAGCAATATCTGTAGCCATGGGTATGCCCCAGCCGTTTGCCGTTAGTTCATCTGTAGCGTTTAGAGCAAAATATAGTACAGCAGGTACAATTACACCACCCACTGCGGCGAGCACAGGCAATGCAGCATGTTGCAAAGATGAAAGCTCTCCTTCTACAATTTCTCTTTTTATCTCAAGACCTACTAAAAGAAAAAAAACAGCCATAAGCCCATCGTTTATCCAGGAAATTACCGGATAACGAAGGTGTACTGCCTGATAGTTAAAACCAAATTCTATATCTAAAAAGTCTTTAAAAGCTCCTGCCCAACCTGTATTAGCTATTATAAGTGATAGCACTACACAAAGTAAAAGTAAAATACCACCTGCCGATGAGGATTTAAAAAAGTGGGAGAAAATTTTAAGGTTGATAAGTTTTGTCATAAATACAAATTTACGACAGATAATGCATTTTAAAAAACTACAAGAGCCTGTTTGAAATTTATTAATATAAATTTAGATTTTTCTAATAGCCTGGTTAACGACTTTAGATATATTTTTTTGCTGATTCTAGTGGATCAGGATTTCTACCAATGTAAAAATCTATAAAACAAAAAACCCATTCGTTAAAATGGGTTTCTTAATATCTCTGTGACCCTCTCTGTATTATTTTCAAACCATTTCATGGATGATTTAAAGCTAATTGCAAACGCATCTATATAAATAGGCTGCGTTTGTGAGAAGCTATTTGTTACAAAAAAGAAATAATATAACATGCATCATAACAAGATTAAACATTGACTAAAAGTCAAGGTTAGAAATAAAAAATACAGGGATTCAAATCGATAGTTTAGCGGTTGGTAAGTTCTACTTTTAGCTTTCTATAGTTGGGATATAGTGATTTATCAATTTCTAAGATCGCTTGTCTCGAAGAACGTTCCCCAACTTTTGGACATGGAGATTTAGGAGCATCCCAAATAATATAAAGCACACTGTCCTTAAAAACAGTAGAGAGTTCGTCAATTTCTCCATTGTAGCAACCTCCTCCAAATGTAAATATGTACTGTACTTTATTGTTGTAATAACTATCTATATCAGGTATTGCCTGTGTTAGTAATTTACCATCAATCTCTTTAATAGATTTACCAGCCTCTACAGAATTAGTAATCCATTGATTTGTGTCCGATTCAGAGGCATAATCATTATAAGTAAACATTGCTTCACGAAAATTTGTCCCTTTTTCAAGAGTTTTATTTTTGCATCCAAATATTATAAAAGCAGTAGATAAAATGAGAGCAAATTTATTCATGTTATTCTTTTTCCAAATATAATAAAAACACAGATTAGTGTATTCGTAAAAGTGTAGTTCCTGGTAAATAAGAAGAGTTTCCCTACACACAATATTTTTTCAAAGCAATTAAGATCCAAGTGTTAATGAAAAGATTCAATGTAAACCATGCAAAACAGATTGATTTGGTTGAGTACTTCAAATCAATAGGACATGAACTGCAAAAGATACGATGCAACGATTATTGGCATGACAACGGGACGGGCAAGGAAGACACCAATGTAAAAATCTATAAAACAAGAAACCCATTCGTTAAAATGAGTTTCTTGATATCTCTGTGACTACGATGGGATTCGAACCCATACGCCTTTCAGCACCACCCCCTCAAGATGGCAAGTCTACCAGTTTCTCCACGTAGCCTCACAAAGTAAATATACATAAGTATATGCCAAAAAAAAAGTTAAGCGATGCAATAAATGCGGCTTAACTTTTTGTGACCCGACTGGGATTCGAACCCAGGACCCCATCATTAAAAGTGATGTGCTCTACCGGCTGAGCTATCGAGTCGTAGCGTTAAGGGAATGATTTAAAAAAATT
>Ga0247806_10001020_pt1 | contig 14578 bp, 14 predicted proteins | sample UWRJL059202B1_FD_179935 | JGI IMG/M metagenome (GOLD analysis project Ga0247806, IMG submission 179935) | Plant litter microbial communities from Arlington Agricultural Research Station in Wisconsin, United States - UWRJ-L059-202B-1 | ecosystem: Environmental > Terrestrial > Plant litter >... | reverse complement strand
ACCGAGCCGCAGCTGTTGCGGTACTCTATGCGAAAGATATAGGTGCCGGCAAGCGTAAGCCCTGTAATGGTCCAGGTGTCGGTGCGCGTGCCCCCGGCCAGTGCCGTTGTGCTGTAGGTGGCCGAACCGGCAGCTGCAGGGGCCGATAGGCGCAGGCCCGCGCGGGTCAGGCCGCTGGTTATGTTGGTAGCGTCGTCGTAGCTGATGGTAAAAGTGGTGGAAGTGGCATCGCAGGCCAGGTTCTGGTCGGCCGGGTCGCTCAGGTTAAGGATGCCGGGCGAGCGGTACACCGTGTGCGTACTGCTGTTGGAGCAGCCTGCCGCGTTGGTTTTTACGTAAGTGAACACATACGGGAAAGTGCCCGTCATGCCGCTTACCGTTACGCTCGCGCCCGTGGTATTGGGCGTAAAGGTTACATTGGGATAAGGTGCTGTGCCGCCGCTGGTTTGCGTCCATTGCCCGGTTTCACCCGCGGCAAGGGCCGCGCCGCTCAGCACCTGCGTGGTTACGCCGCCCCCGCTGCAATATGTAGTATAGTTCTGGTTGCCCCCTGCGTTCGGTGCGGTGTTGGTGTTGGTTACATTCACCGTTACGTTGGCCGAGCCGCTCAGGCAGGGCCCGCTCACCGTCCACCTGAATACATAGCTGCCCGGTACCAGGTTGCACACTGTGGTATTGCGCAGGTTGGGATTGGTAAACGATGCCGTATTGGGCCCGATACCTGGCTCCAGAAACCGTTCTGCGGCGGCGCTACCCCCGGCGACGAGCCGTTGAGCGTGGCGCAGCTGCCGTTGCACGATAAGGTGATGGTGCTGCCTGCCGAAACCGGGGAAGTGGGCGTTACCACTTTTACCAGCTTGCTGCTCGAACTGGCGCAGGAGCCGTTGGATATCGTCCAGGTAAGGGTGTAGGTATTGGAGCCTGCCGGTGGTGTAAAAGTGGCATTGGCCGCGTTGGCATTGGGCGAAAAAGTGCCGCCTGCCGGCGAAGCCGTCCACGTGCCGGTAAAAGGAGCGCTTACGGCATTGGCCGATAAGGGTACGGGCGTATTGCTGCAGTTGGCTACATCGGCGCCGGCTATGGATTGCGGCGGCTCTGGCAATACCGTCACCGATACCAGGTTTACGGCAAACAGGTTGTCGATGCATTTGTTGGAGAACTGGAACACGTAGTTGCCCGGCGTGTAACCCGTAACCGTGGTGCTGGTGGCCGTAGGCGTGGTAATGGTAACGGCCGGGCCGGAAACCTGCGTCCACAAATAAGCGGAGGGCGACGACTGCGGGTTGCCGGGCGTACCCGTAAGCACCAGCGGCTGCGTTACACAAATGGTTTGATCGAGGCCGGCATTGGTAGTGCAATTTTGCGCACGGGCAATATTGCAAAGCAGGCATAGTAATAAAACGATTGGGAGAAAAGGTTTCTTCACAGACTGAATTTTAAAATGGATGTATGGATGTGGCCGACCTGGCGATCTGCCTGTAGTAAAAATATAGCTTTTTTTAAAAATTAATGGGCTTAGCCTGTGCTTTTTTTCGTAAAGCATAAAAAAAGCGCTGGCACCATCCTGCTCCCTCCCTGCACGGTAAGCTTGTTCTACCGGTTGGTGTTCCCACCAACCGGAACTGCACAGCCAGTCATTCATTTCCGAAGACTTTTAACCCAATACATTCAATTTCCTATCTGCCAGGAGTTCGTACAACAGGAAATTTTTTTCTACCGGTTGGTGTCCCCACCAACCGGAACTGCACAGCCAGTCATTCATTTCCGACGACTTTTAACCCAATACATTCAATTTCCTATCTGCCAGGAGTTCGTACAACAGGAACAATTTTTCTACCGGTTGGTGTCCCCACCAACCGGAACTGCACAGCCAGTCATTCATTTCCGAAGACTTTTAACCCAATACATTCAATTTCCTATCTGCCAGGAGTTCGTACAACAGGAAATTTTTTTCTACCGGTTGGTGTCCCCACCAACCGGAACTGAGCAGCCAGTCATTCATTTCCGACGACTTTTAACCCAATACATTCAATTTCCTATCTGCCAGGAGTTCGTACAACAGGAAATTTTTTTCTACCGGTTGGTGTCCCCACTAACCGGAATTGCAATTCCCCTATTTTTATTCTATGAACATCAAACATAAAAGGCAGGGACAAATGGATATAGCCATGTGCTATTTCTATACCGATACCATTAATGAATTCAGGCACCTGCTTACCAATGATGAACTGAAAATGATTTGTATCAACTCGTGGAAATACCTGGTTGATCACAACCTGGTAAAAATATACGGTTATGTAATTATGCCCAATCACATCCACCTGCTTTGGAAAATGCTTTCATTAAATGGTAAGGAAAGCCCGGCAGGGAGCTTTGCTAAATTTACGGCCCACCAGTTTAAGAAGCTGCTGGCGGTTAATGAACCTCTACTATTGCAGCAATACAGTTCTTTAAAATCAGACCGGGCTTACCAGTTTTGGAAACGCGATCCACTCGCGATCCCGTTGACCAGCGAGCAGAACTTATTGCAAAAGCTGGATTACATTCATCATAATCCTGTAAGAGAAAAATGGCAATTGGCAGATTTACCGGAAAATTACAGGTGGAGCAGTGCCGGATTTTACATGGGCATGCCGGATGAGTTCGGGATTTTGACACATTATGCTGAATAGGATTTCGGTTGGTGAGGACACCAACCGATAGCACGAAAACGCGGTACAGCTTTACCGGTGTTACGGAACCTGGGCCCGGCTTCCGCCGCTGTGTATTAAAACGGTAACCTTTAGTCGGCCATTGTTCCCACCCGGATCCCATTTCTTAAAAAGAAATTTTTTACCAGCCCATACTTATCCGTGCATTCATCTCCCAGTTTAATTTTTTTGTTACTCACCCGGTAAGCCCAACATTGAAAACAAATTTCGATAAAGGCAAATACGCTATCTTTTTTATCGAGAAACAGGATGGCATTGGCAGGATTGTATATACAATTACTTTCACTAAACGAATAAAACACACCTTTAAAACTGTAGTTGTACAGGATATCGGTTAAGGAGTCGATCCCCGAAGCAGTAAGCGTTATCACCTCGCTTAACTTTGAATAATCTACCGTTTTTCCTTTGGTGGGCAGTAGGTAGGTGTATTTGAAGGAATCCGGTTTTTGAAAGGAAACGAGTTGGATATTGGCTGCTTTGTTAAAGGGAAATATTTTGCTACGGTTTTCCTTGGAGATGTTGTTTTTATGAACACAGCTTTGATTGTTCACATCTCTATCAATTTGTGCTTTTGTACGTATAGGAGGTTTTTTGGGAGTAGGCAAAGCTCTCAACTGTGCATGCAGGCTCAGGCTTCCAGCCAGTATGACTAATAGAAATAAATGTTTTTTCATGTTGAATGCCGGGAAGCCGAACTGATGCGGAGTAAAGAAATGAAGATGAAAATATATTCGCAAAGCCTGGTTAGTCTTTTATTTCTGCCGGGTTAAAATTGAAAATGCTAAATAATTCGTCAATATCCAGGTCGGTGTCTTTGGGCAAATTAATAGTTGCCATACTTCCAAAGTCAACCTGCCAAAAACCGCCTTTCTTCATTATTTCGTCGCCCAGTAACCTGTATTCACTTTCTGTAAACTGTGCATTCAACATAAACCGCCTTGTCACAAATGTGGAGTCCTGGCGTATTTTCACAATTTCAAGTTTGCCGGCGTCATTAACCCTTGTTTCAAATTCTGTCCCAAAAGTGAGCCTGCAATTCAATAAATCGTTTTCAGCCATTCTGTACCTGTTGTCAGATAGTTTAAATACGTAAAACGAGCTTGTCGATCCCTCACGTTTGTTATACACTTGTATTAATACTTCTTCTGTTTCCATAACATTGGTTGATCATTGTTTGTAACGCCAGGTTTGTCGTAATTTTTTAAAGTTGAGTATACAATAAAAATGAAAAACCAAAGACGCCCAGTATGGCGGCATAAAGCAAGTTCATTTTATGATGTACATCATGCTCTTTATCCCACATTCTTAAAGTTTCAATATCCCCGGAAAAATCGGAAAATATATGTGCTATGATTGCTTTTTTAAAAACACTTACACTGCCAAAAATCAATTTGATGAGGAAGGCAAGAATAATGAAGTCGCCCAAAATTATATAATAAAAGAAAGGCATGAAAGTGTCAATTAAATTGCAGTCTACAGGCTCCACGCCCCGGTTCGTGCTCACTAAGCGAAACTAAAAAGTTAATGCAGCCGGTTTCTTCAACACTACCGGTATCCCTATTGCATAAACATCGTGTAGTTGATAATAATGCTCGGCTTTTCGCCCGGGATCACACCAATGAGCGCTACCGACTGGTCGCCGTTGTTCATGTTGATACGCAATGTATTCCCGGTAATGGTATAAGTGCCCTTTTGTGCATCACCGGTGGCGGTGCCACCCGCACCCTCCACGTTTACCGTAGCCATACCGGTAAGCTGCAGGGTGCCATCATTGCTAAAGTTGTAGGTTTGCTGCTTGTTTACATAGCCGATCTTGAAGTTGCCCGTAAAATTGCCATTCAGTTTATAGTTCGCGGGCAGTTCCTCCTGCTCCGCTGCAAACCAGCCATCGATCGTGTTCAGCCTCCCATCCAGGTATTCCATTTTCCAGTCTTCCGTTTTCCCGCTTTGGTAGGTTACAGAGATCACATCGCCGTTTTTGGTATAGGTGCCCGTATTAGCCGCGTTCCCTTCTTTTTCTGCCGCCAGGTCAATGGGGTTGGCGCCCCTTACCGGGTTCTTCACAAAATTACCATCGGCGCCCAGCCACAGCCACTCGATACTCAGCCCGCCCACGATATTGCTTAAAAGGTACAAACTGCCTTTGGGATTTTCTTTGCCGTTATCGGTTTTATCAGCAGCGTTTTCGGTTGCTGCTGTATCATCATCAGTGCCGGTTTGGTTATCGGAGCAGGAAGCCATCAACAGGCAGATGGCCAGTACATGCAGGAATTTCATAAACAGTTTTTTTTGTAGACTAAGATAGGGATTTAGTTGATTAGATGAAAATAGCAACGCCGGGCAAACTTCCCGTTTACCCGGCGCCACATTTACCAAGGCCTCAAAGCCTCTACTTGTTGCTTTTGCAAAGCACGTGCCGCTGCCTGCGTTTTTCATTCGCCTGCCCGTATGCTTTAGGCGTTGTAAGTAATAATTTATTCCGCTTTAGCGTCCCGCCCCCATATACATACTTATATAAAAAGCTATATTTGTTACTTAATATTTTCAACCCATGACGAATAAGATACACGAAGGCCGCAACATCAAGCGCTTCCGCGAAATGCTGGGCGTAAAGCAGGAAGCCCTGGCTTTTGAACTGGGCGACGACTGGAGCCAGAAAAAAATATCCCTCCTCGAATCCAAAGAAACCGTCGACCCTGCCCTGCTACAGCAAATATCCTCTGCATTGAAAATACCGGTGGAAGCGTTCCAGAATTTTGATGAGGAAGCCGCGGTGAATTTAATTTCCTGTACTTTTTCAGATAACGCAATATATAGTCACAGGGGCGAAGTGCAGCAAACTATCCACCCTGTTGATCAGCTTGTAAAACTGCATGAGCAGAAGATTGCGTTGTATGAAAGAATGTTGAAGGAGAAGGAGGAGATGATGGTGGAGTTGAAGAAGTTATTAGGTTCTAACTAAAATATTATGGTGTGCCCGTACCCGTACGTGGCTGCGGCAGCATACCCTTTTCCAAAGTAGTGCTGATGGGTTTTGGCTTAGACAGCGATAACCCGAACAGCCCAAACGAAAAATTCGACATTGCTAATTTTTATAAGGGCATAGAGACGATACCTTATTTTCATAAGTATTTTGAGGGATAGTCCTGAGCGGACTCGTCGAAGGACGGCTGCCATGCTGAGGCACGGGGAATCTTGAAGCGTTGGCTTGTAGCGCTGACTTATTAAGGAACGAAGGAGAAATCAATTAACATCCCGGCATGTCAATTGCCGGGATGTTAATTGATTTACCTTGATATTTGACTTTATAGAATTCCACTGTGCCAAATCGAACCTAGTTTTGAGAATAATTGAAATCCATAATGTCAATTCAGAACAAAAAATAAGGAGATGTGATGTATAGATAAAAAAAGAGGTATTGATTATCGTAAACTATACCCAACAAAATTCGACATTGCTAACTTTCTATAATTTTTTTGATTTAAGTTTGGAAAATTTATAATCTTAATTCCGTATTATTTGAATATATTAAGCGTTATTTTTGCCAAACATGGCATATATTGAGTTTTTAGACAATTTACTGACACCAAAGATAATTGAGAATGAAATTGTCTTGGACTTGTTTGCTGGTTGTGGCGGCCTTTCTCTCGGATTTGAGGCTTTAGGATATGAAACTATTGGATTTGAGATGAATGAGGATGCTGCTAAGACTTACAACAGAAATTTAAGTGGGCATTGCTACAATACGAAATTGAATGTTGGTTTTGAATATCCAAATGCTAATATAGTGATTGGCGGACCACCGTGTCAACCATTTAGTGTTGGTGGACATCAAAAAGGAATTAACGATACAAGAAATGGATTTCCAATATTTATTGATGCAGTAAGAAAGGTAAAACCTCGAGTTTTTATGTTCGAGAATGTAAAGGGTTTACTATATTCTAATAAATGGTACTTTGATTTATTAATCGAAGAACTTAATTCACTTGGATACTTGATTGAATATAAACTTATCAATGCAGTTAATTATGGAATACCTCAAAATCGAGAGCGATTGTTTGTTATAGGTCATAAATCATCTTTCACATTTCCAAATAAACAAGTAAGAAAAATAACTGTCCATGATGCCATTGGAGATTTAATGTATACAACTACAAGTGATAGTAAGTTTTTAACAGTCTCTCAAGATGAATATATTGCTAAATACGAAAAAGCTTCTAAATGTATCAATCCTAGAGACCTTAACCCCAATAGACCATCTAGAACTTTAACCTGTAGAAATCTAGCAGCAGCGACAGGAGATATGCATAGAATTAAACTTGCTGACGGGAGAAGGAAGCGCATAAATATTCGTGAGGCGGCTCGGTTGCAAAGTTTTCCTGATTGGTTCGAATTTTCTGGAAATGAAACAAGCCAATTTTATCAAATAGGAAATGCAGTTGCCCCATTCTTGGCCTATCAAATGGCAGATTCAATTCAACGAACTTTCAATTTACCAATGCTTTCAGAAAAACAGATTTTAAAGACTAAACTATCGAGGTCGAAACTGCAAGAACTATAAATAGTCATGAAAAACTATATTCCTCATAGCAATAAAAGCAATACAGTTGTTCAGTTAATAAACGAGGCTTTAGATATTCTAAATAGTGTTGGAATTCCGCTTGGTAATAGGACTGAAAATAACTTGCAATGGCTTGCTATGACATTTCTTACAGTATCTGGTGTTAAAAAAAACTGGGATGAAGCCCAGAGTTTTGATACAAGAAATCTTACACCCAAAGAAATAATAAAAACCATAAATGAAGATTTCGATGAATCTAGATCTCCAGGTTCATACGATGCTATTAGAGACAACTTTCTAACGCTCTTAGTAGAGAAAAATTTAATAGTAAATAGAGGCATAAGTCCTTCCGCATCAAAATATGCCGGCAATAAAGGGTATTCATTAAGCAATAAATTCAAGAATTTATTAAAACTATATAAAACAAAGGCGTGGGAAGAAGCATTAGTTGTCTTTTTAGGTTCTCGTAATAGTTCTTTAACTGTTCCTGAGATGCACAATAAAATTTTTGATTTTTTATGCCTTTGGTCTGATGAAAATAAAAATTCAAAAAATCCTTTTTTTTATATTAGATCAAAAGAAGATGAACGATTTAAAAAAGGGTATTGGTTTTTAGGGGATGAGAAATATTTGGCTATTTCATTTTGGGCAGGAGGTGATTCACTTAATAAGACTCCGAATATCTACTTATCAGTTAATTTTAATAAGAGCATTGCAGTCTATATCGTCGCAAGAGATTCTGAAAATAAGAAAAGGTATTTTTCTGAATTAGCATTGATGTTAGGTTATATACCGAATAGAGAAGAAACATTATGGTCAAAATATTTAGATGAAAGTATTGACGATAATTTTTTAAATGTTATAGCAGATTTTATAAAAACAGATAAAATACAAATTGATAATTTTATTGAAGAAACTATCGATAAACCTGAAAACAGCTTAAAACTACTAGATGATGATTACACTTCTCCTTTCGGATTTATCGATCAAGAACATTTTTTTAAATTAAGAAATCGTGTTGAATCAGAAAGGAATGCTGAAGGAGTTAAAAAAAATATTCAATTACTGGGCAATGAAGTGATGCCCGTTTCCTTAAGTCGTATTGAAATCCAAAAATTCCAAGGAATAGAGAGTTTAAGCGTTAACAACCTCCCAGCAAATGCAAAATGGATTTTTATAACTGGAGAAAATGGATTTGGTAAAACTAGCGTTTTACAGGGAATCTCATTAGGGCTTACCAACTATTTAGAGAATAGCGGGTATCTACATCCAGGCAATAAAATAATTATCGGCTTTAACAAGAATGGGGAGTATTTTCAAAATAATATTTTAGAGATTTACAACGAAGATTTTAATTCATTAAACAATAATTTCATAGCATATGGTCCTTTGCGACTTACTACCCAAGCAACATCTTCAGAAAATCAAGAAAGTAGAAATTCAACAAGTATTTATAATCTTTTTAATAAAGATGGACTTTTAAAAAATTTTGATTACCTAATTAAAAATAGTTTTCACAAAAAAGATAAAGGAGAATTTTCAAATTTAAAAAATGTTATTATCGAAATTCTAGATAGCAAGATATCAGATATTTTAATTGATGAAAACAATGTTGTTTACTATAAAGAGGTTGATGAAAACGGGAATATTTTAGCTCAGAATAAATTAGAGCAATTGGCTACCGGCTTTCAAAGTTTAATAAATCTCATCGGAGACATAGTAACAAGATTTTCAGTGAATTTCCCCAAAAATAAATTTGATTATTACGAGGGTATCATTTTAATAGATGAACTAGAAAACCATCTGCATCCAATTATTCAAAAAAACATTCCTTCATTACTATCAAAAATATTTCCTAAAATACAATTTGTTTGTTCCGTTCATAGCCCTATTCCTTTGCTTGGGGCTTTACCCAATTCTTTAATTTTAAATGTTAATAGAAATTTTGAGGAGGGTATTACTTTGGAAAGAATTGATCAAAAATTCGAAATGGATACGCTCAATCCCAATATTATTTTGACATCACCAATATTTGGATTAAATGACATTTTCCCTACAAGCTATTCTTCACAAAAAAGAGTCGATACTTCAGAAGATTATGATGAATCGGTTTTTAGAAAAAAAGTAAAAGAGAAACTGGACAACTTTCTAAATTCTTGAGAGGTATGGTACAAAGAAGCAGAATAAATATCCAAATTCCGCAAACCTTGTTATCAAATGAATGTTCAGATGATTTACTAGACATAATAACCTATATTTCAACAGGTATTCCAGCTCAGATTAAAGCCGGCAAGAAAAAAATTAGTTCTAGATTTTACAGAGGAGACATAGTTGTAGGCGGTTTACCTATCCAAGATGTCGCAGTTGCTTTGGGTGAATTATATGACTATAAATGTGCTTTTTGTGAATCTAAGCGACATCATCCTGATATTGAGCACTATAGGCCTAAAAAAAACGTAACAGGAGTAAATGGCCACCTCGGATATTATTGGCTATGTTATGAATGGACTAATCTTTTACCAACCTGTAGTGATTGCAATGATGCCAAGCTTACTTCCTTTTCTATCAGAGTTGACTCAAAAAGAATATTTGGACCCACGTTTTTACTGAATCATTCTTTAGATCTCAATGCTAATAGCGCAACTTCTTCACCTTTGATTGATGAAGGGCCATATTTGCTTCATCCAGAATATGACAACCCTGAGATATGTTTTACATTTGATTCAAAGGGTGAAATCACTGGTATAGATGAGGAAGGTAGAGGCGAAGAAACAAGAAGAATATGCGATTTAAATAGAAAAGATTTATGCTTTTTTAGACAACAAGAAATTGACAATACTGTTGAAAAGTTTGAAATGGCTTTATACTATACTCAAGGAGATTATTATTTTTTGCAAGTGCTCGAAAAAATCAGGTTAAGAGCTTTAAACTATTATGAACCTTACACTCTACTTTACAAGAATATCTATAATCGGTTTGATGAAATAATAATACCTCTGTTACCAATACCAATTCAAGCGATTGCGGAAGAGTATTATTTTCAAAATTTGAATCCCATCAACTTAGCTCCTTAATAGCCCATCTGGCGCTTGTATTCATAACTAAAATGTCGAAATGTTGAAAATTGCTCTTTCTAGTGGTTAACAACATTTAATCATCGGGAATCTGCTCGTTTACAAATTTTTCCTGATTGAATTTGAAGAATTACTTCTTTTATAGTAGTTAATTATTATTTTTAATAATAAAAAATAACGGTAGTGAAAGAACAAGATTATACGATCAGATATATACCAGTATCCGATTTAGAATATGACAAGGAAAATCCTCGTTTACCTCATTCTGTCGTTGATAGTGATAGAGAGGAAGATGTGATTGATTGGATGCTAAAAGATGCATCCATTATTGAATTAATGGGATCAATTGGAGAGAAAGGTTTTTTCCCTGGCGAACCTTTGCTCGCTGTTCAAAAGGGAAAAACGAAAAAATATATTGTTGTAGAAGGCAATAGAAGGTTGACTGCAGTAAAACTTCTTAATAATCCAAAGTTGGCAACTAGACGCCTGCCTTCAATTAATTTGCTTTTTCAAGAAGCAAATAAAAAGCCAAAAGAATTACCTGTGATGGTTTTTCCAAAGAGAAAAGAAATATTGGACTATTTAGGATTCAAACATATCACCGGAGTTAAACAATGGAGTGCTTTAGCAAAAGCTAAATATTTAAAAGAACTACAAGGAGAATACAAATCTTCCAAGATCTCCATAGACGAGCAATATAAAAAGCTAGCTAAGTCTATCGGAAGTCGAGCGGATTATGTACGAGATTTATTAATAGGGTTGGAAGTATATGACAATATACACAGGAAGCATTACTTCAAGATTGAAGGATTAAATGAAGATTCCATTGACTTTGGAGTCTACTATAACGCATTAAAGTATTCAAATATCCCCAAATTTATAGGTATTGATAAAAGTGCAGAAAACCCAACTGTAAAAATAAATCTCTCAAATTTAGAATCATTAACTAAAATAATCTCGGAAAAAGATGAAGATAATAATACGAAACTTGGGGAGTCAAGAAATCTTTCCATTCTCAATTTAATTATTTTGGAAGAAAAGCCCTTTCAAATGTTTATTAAGGGCAAAAGTTTGGAAGAAGCCAAATTATATCTCGAAGGCCCTCACGAAATTTTCAGAAATTCTATTCAAAAAACAATCTCACTTTTAGGTGAGGCTCAAATAGCATTAAATGAAGTCAATCAGTGTACAAAATCAGATGTAAAATTAGTTGATGATGCCAAAGAACAATTGGTTGTCATTAGAAATAATGTAACTGACAAGTTGATAAAGCGGCCAATATGAATGTTACAGAGCATTATTTAACGAAGCTTGAGAAATCACCGGGCCACAAGCAATCATTAATAAACAGTTGGGCTGATTATATAGAGCTTGTATGTCTTGCTAATATCGACAACGAAATTTCAGAAGAAGATATTATTGATAGGTTATCTGGACGGGTAAAAGATTTTAAAGAAGATACAGATGAAAACCTTGCAGAAATTGATGAGTTAGAAAAAGAATTTGAGGATATTACTGAACCATCTAGAAGAGCAGAAATATCGGATAAATGGGAATCTAGAGTCAAGGACTATTTCAAGATTTTGGCACTCAGACAAGTACTGTATGACGACTACTACCCCTTCACAATAAATGGTGATTGTCTGATTCGTAAATCGGAACTTCAGGAAAAACAACTTCTTTATGTCTATTTATTAATGTGTTCAAATCTTTATTTGTTTGATGATGTTACTAGAATAGAACTTGCAAGTAGTTTTGAGCTAATTAGTCTTAATGCATTTGAGAGCTTATTACCAGCGAATGCTGTTGTTCATTTATTTGGAAAAAACCCGTTTAATAAAAAAGGCAGATTTAGTAAAGGTACTTTTTGGAACAAGTTAAAGAAACTAAAAGTTGATCTAAATGAAGAAATTAACCCTCATGTAAGAAAAAAAGATTTTCCGGAAAGCCACACAGGTGACGAAGGTTTAGATTTAGTAGGATGGGTTCCTACTGGCGATAGACTTTCAAGTTCTCTAATTTATTTTGCACAGTGTGCATGTACTTACAATTTTGTAGAAAAACAACACTCTTCTTCGCATTCAGTTTGGGCTCAAAAAATTACTTTTAAAAATCCTCCTTCAAACTCTACATTCATACCCCATTGTTTTAGGGGGATCGATGGAACATGGATCAAGTCTACTGAAATTATGTATACATTTTTGGTAGACAGGAGGCGTATTTTACATTACTATTCTGAGCAGAGAAAAAATAGGATTTCGAGACTTCCCATTTATACCAAGGTGCAAGAAATCGTGAAACTAAAGGAATCCATTTTTTGATGTTAGTTCACACTCATCATGCATTAGATTTCTTTTACCGTTGTTGATGTTCTTGGAGGCGGCTTAGCAACCCAGTACACCAAAAAGCAGCAGAATATCAGTTAAACTAATCAATCAAACAAAATGCCTTTGCAACCGCAAGGCATTCACATATCTTTTACCAATTCTTGTTTTGCATCTAACATCTTCCGCAGTAAATCACTCTTCTCCCTTTCCACCTGCACCCCCCACCGACGCAACAATTCTGCCGCTGGCAGGTTTCTTGATGCCTGCCAGCTCTCCCGGTCTGCCGCCCGGCTTTAGTTTATCTAAGGCTTCGCTAAGAATTGAACCCTTCTATTGACAGCATTACCTCCTCAATCAACGATATTCCCTACCCGGTTGGGAATACTCCTTTACCGGTTTAGTATGCTTCTCACTCTGCCGGGAATAATCGCTACTTGGCTGAGTATTCCAGCAACTCCGGGAAGAATACTTGCAACCTGGTTTGGTATTCGAGCCACTTCGCCGGGAATATTCGCTACTCGGTCTAGTATTCGAGCCACTCCGGGGAGAATATTGGCGACCCGGCTGAGTGTTCGGGTCACTTGGCGGGAAATATTCGCCCTCAGCTTGCGAAAACAAGCGGTCGGCATCCGGTAAGCCCGGGCACAAAAAGGGCAGTTGCGTTTTTACCGCTCCTGCCCCATCCTGCTTGTAGTGTTTTTCGAGTCGCTATGCTACACCCGCACCCGGCTAAACTGCAACCCCTGCACCTGCTTATACTGCGGTGCCGTAGCCCCAAAAACCGACTTGATGTATTTTTTCACATCCTGTGCCACCGGCACAATGCCCGTATCATCCTGGTACAAGGCGGCGTCGCGCTGCAGGCGGCTATTGCTCCAGGTAGTGTAAGCCCTGGCCACCTCCCGGTCGGCATCGCGCAGTTCCTGCAGCCGCACCAGTAAAGCGTCGGTTTTCAGGTGTTTTTCATGTGGCTGGTACAAGGGTTCGGCTGCCAGCAGGTCAATCAGCTTCGCAAAGTGCTCCGCCAGTTGCACATGGCTTTGCTGGCTTACCGAGTGGGTATTGGGCGCCGGTTGCGTGGGGTCGGCTGGTTCCCCCGCCGGCAGCTTGCCCGCCCGCTTGCCCTGCAGTTTGCGGTTAATGGTTTGCGCGTCCTTCACCGCCTCGGTGCGCGCACCGCTGGCCGCCAGCGCATTCACCAGTTGCGTACACAGCGGGCGCAATTGTTTGTACGCCGGCATCCGCGCGTTCACGCTGCCATCGTAAGCAATGCCCATCGCCACGCAGTGGCTCATCGCCTGCCGCGCACTGTCCAGCAATGCCTGCATATTGGTTATTGATAGCGCCGCATTGGCCGGCTGGTAAGCGGGGCCGTAGCCCTCGCAAAACAAAATAAGGTCTGCAAACGCCGACAGGTTCTTCGCATGCCCTGTCTCCGATGTTGAAGCCATGTTCATAAGGTTTTAGTGAATAAATGTTGTACCCGGCTAAAGTCTAAAAAGTTCCCGGCTACAGCACTCTCCTGCCGGCGTTGTTTTTCTCCCGTTTCCCGTTGTTTTTCCCGCCTGCATTTTTCAGCAGCCTGGCCGGTTAATCTGCCACACACAGCCATAAGGGAAATATTCCCTATTCCATATTAAATATTCAATGATTAACCTTTAACTTTCAACCTTTAACCTTCAACTTTCAACTTTCAATCTTCAACCCATAGCATGTTTCCAAACATCAACCCCACCACCACGGCCGCCTGGCAGGAGCTACAGGCCCACTACGAAAAAACCAACACCGTGCACATGGAAGACCTGTTTGCACAGGATGCGGACCGCTATTCAAAATTTTCCATCGCCGTTACCGGTATTATATTCGATTATTCCAAGAACCGCATCTCCCAAAAAACAATGGACC
>Ga0247806_10001018_pt1 | contig 14586 bp, 13 predicted proteins | sample UWRJL059202B1_FD_179935 | JGI IMG/M metagenome (GOLD analysis project Ga0247806, IMG submission 179935) | Plant litter microbial communities from Arlington Agricultural Research Station in Wisconsin, United States - UWRJ-L059-202B-1 | ecosystem: Environmental > Terrestrial > Plant litter >... | reverse complement strand
CAGAAAAGCGGCACAGCAGGCGATGGAGGCTCTGTTAGCAATGCCTGGGCTGAAACTGGCACCCGGCGAAACGATCAAAGATCTGATCAACGAAGGCCGAAAGTGATAGTCGACGCGTCGGTGACTATCGCCTGGAGCGTAGAGCTGCAGCAGACACCTGCTGTTCTAGCCGTTCTGGCTGCAGTGGCTCGGGATGGCGCCATGGCTCCGCAGCTGTGGCCCATCGAGGTGGCGCATGTTTTGACGAAATTGGAGCGTCGGAAGGCCATACCCAAAGGCGACGATCGGCAGCGGCTGGCAAACCTCAGCAAACTGGGCATCAGAATTGATGACCAGACAGCCGATCTCGCCTGGACCGCCACTTTTGAGCTTGCTGCAAAACATAAGCTCACGGTCTACGACGCCACCTATCTCGAACTTGCCATGCGTCTTCAGCTGCCACTCGCAACGCTGGACGACGAACTCATCGCCGCCGCCCACGCCGAGGGCATGACTGTCCTGCCCTAGCGGAGCTTCAGGCTCGACAGCCCGACCAGTGCCAGCACGAAGGATATGATCCAGAACCGGATCACCACCTGGCTTTCGGTCCAGCCGAGATGTTCGAAATGGTGATGGATTGGCGCCATGCGGAACACGCGCTTCCCGGTCAGCCGGAAGGAGGCGACCTGCACGATCACCGACACCGTCTCCAGCACGAACAGCCCGCCGATGATCGCCAGCACGATCTCGTGCTTGGTCGCCACAGCGATCGAGCCGAGCGCGCCGCCAAGGGCCAACGATCCGGTATCGCCCATGAAAATCTGGGCCGGTGGCGCGTTGAACCACAAAAATCCCAGGCCCGCCCCAATCAGCGCCCCGCACACCACTGACAGTTCAGCCGTGCCGGGTACGTGGTTGAGCAACAGATAATCCGAAAAATTCTGGCTGCCGACGAGATAGGCGATTAGCGCAAAACACGCCGCCGCAACCATCACCGGCACGATCGCCAGCCCATCTAGCCCATCAGTCAAATTGACCGAGTTACCCGCCGACATGATGACGAAGCCGCCAAACAGGATGTAGAAATACCCAAGGTTGGCGGCCAGATCCTTGACGAACGGGAACAGCAGCGACGTCCCGTACGAACCCGATGCCAGTTGCGAGATGCAGTACGCCGCGATGGCGCCGATCAGCGCTTCGAGCAACAAGCGTTGCTTACCGCCGAAGCCCTTGTGGCTCATGCGCTTGACCTTGAGATAGTCGTCGTAAAACCCGATGGCGCCAAAGCCGATGGTGACGAACAGCACGACCCATACATAACCATTGGACAAATTGGCCCAAAGCAAGGTGGACATCACCGCGCCTGACAGGATCATCAGCCCACCCATGGTCGGCGTGCCCTTCTTGGTCAGCAAATGCCCGGCCGGTCCATCCTCGCGGATCGGCTGGCCCTTGCCCTGCTTGAGGCGTAGCAGCGCGATCATCCCGGGGCCGAACATGAACACGAAGAACAGTGCCGTAACGACCGCCCCCGCCGTGCGGAAGGTGATGTAGCGAAACACGTTGAAGGCCGTGAGGGAGTCACCCAGTAGGCCCAGAAAATACAACATGAAAAAAGGCGTCCTATATGGCTGAGATCAGTTGCTTTTGAACTGGTTGTGGATCTGATCCACAATTTTAGTCAGCCCCACGCTGTTTGACCCTTTGATCATAACTGCGTCGCCATAGGCAAGATCGTTCAACACGATCGGGCCCATCTCGGCGGCAGTCTGTGTGTGGGCTGCAACATTTTGCTGGCCGAGCGCATCGGCCAAGGCCTGCATGCCGGGACCAACGAGATAAATCCGCTCCGCTCCCGAGGCCCGAACCGCTGGCGCGAGGCCAGCGTGCAGCGCGGCGCTTTGCGCGCCGAGCTCCAGCATATCGCCTAAAATGACGATCCGGCGACCGTGGGGTGCAGTCTGCGTTGCGAACACTTCGAGCGCCGCATGCATGGACGCCGTATTGGCGTTATAGCTTTCGTCGATCAGCAACAGCGGGCGATCGGACGGCCCCAGCAGCGCGCGTTGCCCCCGCCCGACCGGTGCACCGAAGCTTGCCAGCGCCCGCAACGCCACGGCGGGCTCGATCCCGGCAAGATGCGCCACGGCGAGCGCCGCAGTGGCGTTGGCGATCATGTGGCGGCCCGGCACGTCGAGCACCAGTGAATGGCGCTCGCCTGCATGTTCGATGGTGGCAAAGCTCTTGTCCGCCGCCGCCTCGATCTCGGTGATCTGCCAGTCGACGCCGCGCGCCTGCCCATAGGTCACGATCCGGCCGACGCCAGCCGCCTGGGCTTCGTCGAGCAGGACCGCAAGTTGCGGATGATCGGCATTCAGCAGCACCGTGCCGCCCGGCTCCAGCCCGGCAAAAATCTCGGCCTTGGCGCGGGCGATGCCTTCGAGCGAGCCGAACGCTTCCAGATGCGCCGCCGCGATCGTGGTGATGACGGCGATATGGGGCCGAACCAACTGGCTCAGCGGGCGGATTTCGTCCGGTCCGCTCATGCCCATTTCGAACACGCCGAACTGCGCCGCCTCGGGCAGTCGCGCCAGCATCAGCGGCACGCCCCAGTGGTTGTTAAAACTCTTGATCGAGGCATGGGTCTGCCCGGCAGCCTCGAACACCATTCGGATGGCTTCCTTGGTCGTCGTCTTTCCGACGCTCCCCGTCACCCCAACGATGATCGCCCGGCTGCGCGCCCGCGCCGTCTTGGCGATATCGCAAAGGCCCTCCAGCGCGTCGTCCACGACAATGCGTTGGTCGCCCGCGCCGCGCGAGACCAGCGCTGCGACGGCGCCATTGGCCAGCGCCGTATCGACGAAATTATGGCCATCGAAACGGTCGCCCTTGATGGCGACGAACAATGCATTGGGTCCCAGATCGCGCGAGTCGATCGAGATCGAGTCAATGTCGGCGCCCGCTACGCCCCGAGCGTGCCCGCCCGTTGCGGCGACGATCTCGTCCACGGTGAACAGCTCGGTCATCAGCGTGCCCCGATCGCGGCGGCCACGGCTTCGTGGTCCGAAAAATGGTGCTTGGTGGTGCCCACGATCTGATAATCCTCGTGCCCCTTGCCGGCAATCAGCAGCACATCGCCGGGCTGCAGCATGGCCACCCCGGCCTCGATGGCTGCCTTGCGATCACCGATTTCGCGCGCGCCCGGCGCTGCCGCCAAAATTTCGGCCCGAATGGTCTCGGCCTTTTCGGTGCGCGGATTGTCGTCGGTGACGATGACCACATCGGCGAGCCGATTGGCAATCTCGCCCATTTGCGGCCGCTTGCCCTTGTCACGATCCCCGCCACAGCCGAATACCACGATCAGCTTGCCCTGAGCATAGGGCCGCAGGGCTTCAAGCGCCGTCTTCAGGGCATCCGGCGTGTGCGAATAATCGACGAAAATCGCTGCACCCTCGTGCTCGGCCACCAGTTCAAGCCGTCCCTTGGCGCCCTTGATGGTTTCCAGGCCAGCAAAAGCCTGCGCCGGCGAGACGCCTGCCGCCATGGCGAGCCCCGCCGCGACCAGCGCATTGGAGACCTGAAACGCCCCGGTCAACGGCAGCAGGAAACTGACATCCTCACCACCATGCCGGACCACGACCCGCTGGCCATAGCCCTCGTGCGCCACCGAAACGATCCTGATGGACTGTCCTGCGGCCCCGACGCTGACAACTTCGGCGCCTGCTTCAACAGCCGCCCGGCTGAACGCCGCATGCTCCGGGTCATCGACATTGACCACCGCCGCGCCGCCGGCCACCAGCAAATCGGTGAACAGCCGCAGCTTGGCCTGCCGGTAGGCGTCCATGTCTTTGTGATAATCGAGATGGTCCCGGCTGAGATTGGTGAAGGCCACCGCTTCGAACACCATCCCGTCAAGCCGCCGCTGGTCCAGCCCATGGCTCGACGCCTCGACCGCCACATGATCGATACCCTGCGCCCGCAGTGCCCGCAGCGATTGGTGCACCGTGCGCGAATCCGGCGTCGTCAGACTGCCCTCGATCAGCCGATCCGCCGTCTGCACCCCGAGCGTGCCGACGCTGGCGCCGGCAATTCCGGCAAATTCCCAGATCTGGCGCACGAACGAAGCGACCGAGGTCTTGCCATTGGTGCCGGTAACGGCGACCGCAACTTCGGGCTGCGGTGAAAACAACCGCGCGGCTGCCCGCGCATAGACGGCGCGCACATCGTCAACCACGATCACCGGAACACCCGGATCGACACTCGGCGCCAGGTCCGTGACCATGGCCAGCGCCCCGCGCCGCACCGCGTCCGGCGCAAACTGGTTGCCGTGCACACTATTGCCGGGCAGCGCGAAGAACAGCTCGCCCGGCTCGATGCGCCGGCTGTCCGATTTGAGCCCGAAGACCCAGCCCAGACCCTTGGGTGGGCGCGCGCCCGAGCCTTCGAGCAATTGTGTGACGCTCAGTGACACGGCAAGCAATCCTTATTCGGTCTCAGCGAAGCTCGGGCGGTACCAGATTTTCGTCGATCATCGGCGCAAAATCGGGCGCTATCCCCAACATCGGGGCGACGCGTTGCACGATGCGCCCGGTGACCATGCCGGCGTTGAAACCCGCCGTCGTGCCCATCCGCTCGTTCTCGCGCTTGGGCTCATCAACCATGATGATCATGGCATAACGAGGATTATCCATCGGGAAAGCCGAGCCGAAGAAATTGGTGACCTTGGTCGACGAGTAGCGACCATCGACCACTTTTTCAGCCGTTCCGGTCTTGCCGCCGACGCGATAGCCCAGCGATTCCTTGTTCATGTAGGTGCCCGAGCCCTCGAGCGCGTTGAGCCGCATCAGATAGCGGATGTCGGTGCTCGCCGACTCCGAGATCACCCGGCGATACAGCGGCTCCGCCTCGGCCAGATCGCGCTTGAACAGCGTCGGGGCGATGTAATTGCCGCCGTTCACGAAGGCCGCGTAGGCCGTCACCATGTGCAGCGGCGATACCGACAGCCCGTGGCCGAACGAGGCCGTCGCCGCGCCGACTTCCGACAATTCCTTGGGCACGGTCGGCAGCCGCATTTCGGGCAGCTCGAACGGCACGCGCGCATCGAACCCCATGGTCGAGAGGAACGCGCGATAGTTGTCCTTGCCCATCGCCTGCATGACGCGGATCGTGCCGATGTTGGACGAGTATTTGTAGATTTCCGGCACGCTCAGCACGCGATGCTTGCCGTGGAAATCGTCGATGGTGAAGCGCCCGAAGCGGATGCCATAGCGCGCGTCGAACTGGTCGTTGATGCTGACCGAGCCACTGTTCAACGCTGCCGCCATCGTCACCGTCTTGAAGATCGAGCCGGGCTCGAAAATGCCGGCGGTGATGCGATTGAAACTGTCCTTGACCAGCGCGCTGGCCGGCACATTGGGGTTGAAATCGGGGATCGACGCTAAGGCGATGATCTCGCCGGTATGGATGTCCATCATCACGCCCGCCGCGGCGATCGCCGAATAGCGCGTCATGGCATCGACCAGCTGCTCGTGCATGACGTGCTGGACGCGCATGTCGACCGACAGATTGACCGGCGTCAGCGCATTGCCGCGCGCCAGTCCCAGATCCTGAAGCAGGGCGAGGTCTTCGTGGTCCATCTGCCGCTCGATGCCGGCAATGCCCTGGTTGTCCACATTGGTGGAGCCCAGGATATGGCTGGCTTCGCTCATGCCCGGATAAAATCGCTTGGACTCGGTCAGGAATTCGATGCCGGGAATACCGAGGCCCATGATGCGGTCCTGGATCGCCGGCGACAGCTCGCGCTGCACCCAGACGAAGCCCTTGTCGCCGGTCAGCCGCCACCGTAGCCAGTCTTCGCTGAGATCGGGCAGCACGCTGCGAATGCCGCGCACGGCCTCCTCGACGTCGATGATCCGCCGCGGCTCCGCATAAAGCGATGGCACGCGAATATCGACGGCCATTTCGAGCCCGTTGCGATCTAAAATCGGCGGGCGCGTCGCGGTGATCGCGTCGCGCGCCTGCCCTTCGATGGTATTGTCGGGCACCACCATGCCGAGCTGCACCAGCCGCCCGCCGACCAGCCCAAATCCGAGCACCAGCGCCACCACCATCCAGCGGATGCGGGCCTGCGTCATGTTGCCCCGGACTTTGCGCGCGCCATCGAGCGAGATGGTCGGGCCGATATCGTCTGCGGTCATGGCCATTATTCAATGCCCTCAAGTTCGAGGATGGCGTCGATCGGATCGATGCCGGATTCGAGCGACAGGAACAGCGAGTCCATCGCGGCGCTGTTGGGCTTGGCCGGGCGCATCGGGATCGCGGTGAACGAGCCGAACTGCTCCTGCTTCACCGGCTCGACGGCCAGCGCCAGCTGATGCCGCTTGATGATCGGCTCGATATGTCCTGGCTGGTTCAGCACCGCCTCGTCGGCCTTGAGCAGCGACAGATCGCCCTCCTGGCTGTCGATCAGGGCAATCAGCGCCGTGCGCTGGCTGGCCGTATTCTCGATCGAGAACTTTAGCGCATAGACGCTCGACAGCACGATGATGCTGGTAAAGATCAGGATGATATTGAGATTGCGAAACATCAGGCTTCCCGCACTTTCGGCACACCAAGGCCATCGAACTGCATTGGGCGTGCTTCGGCATCGGATCGCGTCGCCGCCCGCAGCATCGCCGAACGCGAGCGCGGATTGCGGCTCAGTTCCGCCTCGCCGGCTTTCCTCGCCTTGGCGACATCGACCCACCGCCGCGCTTCGAGCTCCACCTGCGGCAGATAGCGCGACTGGGTCGGACCGCCTTTTTCGGGATCGAAGAACCGTTTGACGATGCGGTCTTCCAGCGAATGGAAGGTGACGACCACCAGCCGTCCGCCCTCGGACAACAGCCGCTCGGCGGCAAACAGCGCCTCGACCAGCTGGTCGAACTCGGCATTCACCGCGATGCGCAGCGCCTGGAACGAGCGCGTCGCCGGATGCGCATCGCCGGGCTTGCGGCCGATGGATTTTTCGATGATCCGCGCCAGCTCGGTTGTCGTCTCTATCGGCGCGATCTCGCGCGCCGCCACGATGAACTGCGCGATGCGACGCGATTTGCGCTCTTCGCCAAAGGCATAGAGCAAATTCGCCAGCGCCTCGGTTTCGAGCGTATTGACCAGATCGGCCGCGCTCTGCCCCTGCCCGCTCATCCGCATGTCGAGCGGCCCTTCGCGCATGAAGGAAAAGCCGCGCTCGGCCTGGTCGAGTTGCATCGACGAAACACCGATGTCGAGCACCACGCCATCGATCGGACCATGCTGGGCCGCCAGCATGTCGAGCTCGGAGAACGTGCCGGGCACGAAGATGAAGCGCTCCTGGAACTCGGCCATCAGGCTGTCGGCGAAAGGCTGCACGCTGGGGTCGCGGTCGATGGCGATGACGATGGCGCCCGCCTCGAGCAGCGCGCGCGAATACCCGCCAGCGCCAAACGTGCCATCGACAATCCGCTTGCCCTCAAGCGAGCCGAATGCCGCCAGCACCTCGTCCAGCAGGACGGGAATATGCGAGCCACTCTCAGATCCGGTTTCGGGCAGGGACGGCGTGCCCATCGGTGCGACTACTCCAGCGCCGGCCAAACGCCGGACGTAACATCCCGGCACAATGCGCTACGACGCTTAAGATTTTGTTTCCTATGTGCGATTGGTTGGAAAGATAAAGGTGTCGGCACAGGCGCTTGAGCCCTTTGGGCCGAGGCGCTAGGATCGCGGCCATGGACACCGACCGCACCACACCAGTCATCCATGGTCACACCCAACTGACCGTATCAGACGATTTGATCATCACCGCACGCCTGCTGCTACGCTTTCAGATCGCGTTTCTGGTGCTGTTGGCCGCACTCGGCTTTGGTCTGTTCATCGCAATCGGCCAGGACGAATTTTTTGAGTTCGGCGCGGCGGTCTGGCCAGCCATCCTCTTTCCTATAGTCGTCATCCTGTTTGTCTTTCACCTGGCAAGCGCAGTTCATTTTTGGCGACGACCGAAAAGCGACCGGGTGGTCGACTATGTGGTCGATGCGCAAAAGATGACGATCTCCGACGGCACCGGCACGGTGCTGGTCGTGCCCTGGGCGCTGGTGCGCCACGCTGAAACGCGTTTTGGCTTCGTGTTTCTCAAACTGCGCAGCCGGGCCTGGCGGGTGTTTCCGCTGAGGGCATTTTCCGCCGATGATGCGGAAATTCTGACGCGATGGGCGATCAATTCTGCCGCGGCGACCGCGACGACGCCAGTGTCGGGTGACGGCAAGGAAAACGCCAGTTGACCTATAAGCCGGGTTCTGTAGGGCCGCGTTGCCGCGACGTGGTGACCATTCATCTATGGCGCCTGTCACCAGGACGCTCTTGCAACCAACCCGGATGATCTGGCCTCAAAACCGGCTGGGACATAAAGTCCCGCGTCATCCCTATTTGGTCTTGCTCCCGGTGGGGTTTACCGTGCGGCTTCCATTACTGGTCGCCCGGTGCGCTCTTACCGCACCCTTTCACCCTTACCCCGGCATGCCGGGGCGGTTTACTTTCTGTGGCACTTTCCCTGAGGTCGCCCTCGCCGGCCATTAACCGGCACCGTGTTTCGATGGAGCCCGGACTTTCCTCCAGCAGCAGGTTACCCCACTGCCAGCGGCCACCCGGTCAACTGGCTGGCGTGGTGTAGAGAGCTTCCCCCTGCCCCGTCAAGCGCTGGCGGGCAGCAGCGGCTGGGCTTTTGGCTTGGTCAGCGCCTGATAGGCCAGATTGATCGATTTCATGCGCGTCGTGGCGACATCGATCAGCTCTTCGGGAACGCCGCGCGCGATCAGCCGGTCGGGGTGATGTTCGGCCACCAGCAGCCGATAGACCCGCCGGATTTCCTCGGGCTTGGCGTTTGGACTGAGGCCCAGCACCATATACGGATCGACCCCGACTTCGAGCCGCACGTGCTGGCTGGCCATTTGCTCGAACCGCGCGTCGTCGAAGCCGAAGATATCGCTGACGGACTTGAGATAATCCAGCTCGCCCTCGTGCACCATGCCGTCGGCGGTAGCGATATAGAACAGGGTATCGAGCACGTGCTCGAGAGTTTCCGGGCTATCGGCAAAGAACCGGCGCACCTTGCGGGCATAGCTATCGAAGCCCGCAATGTCGCGCTTGGCCAGATCGAACACCCGCGCCACCTGCTCCTCGTGGCCCGCGGCGATGTCGACCGTCGCGCGAAACGCCCGCTCTTCCGACGCCGTGACGATCCCGTCGGCCACGGCCATCTTGGCAGCAAGGCAAATCAGCGCCAGGGTGAACGCGGCGTCGCGCCCGCCCGGCAGCCAGTTGTCTGGATCGAGCGCATTGACCAGCGAGCCGGCAACCCCGGTCCGCCCGCTGAACGAGCCGACGAAGTCCGCCAGTTTGCGCCACACCCCGATGCAGGGTTTGGCTTGGCGCGGCGCTGTAATGACACTGTCTTTCATAGGATCCGAACTCGTCCCGCTGGATGCAGCGGGCCCTTCAGCTACACCCGGGCATAACCCAGGGTCCAGCGATCACGGCGCATAGCCGAGATACGCCAGACTCTTAGGTCTAGTTCACAAACGGGAAATAGCCGGGCGCCGGACCGATCAGCCGGTCGCGGGCGACGTCCTCGCGGTCGTCATAGAAAATAGCCTCGTCGGGCGGATAAACCGGCTCGGGCTGGGCGCTTGGACGGCCCTGGCGCCGCGCCAGAAATTCGGACAGCGGACCGCTTTCCCAATCGGCCAGATCGTCCTCTGTCACTTCTGCCGGTGGCATTGGCTGCACCGATGACGGCAGCACGATTGGCTGCGTGCGGGTATAATCGACCAGCGGCGGACGCGTCGGCTGTACCGTCGCAACGGCGATCGGCGCCGGACGCATCGAGAGCGGCATCGGCACCGGGGCGACCTTGGCGGGGAGCGACGCCGTCTGGATCGGATCGACCAGCGTGGTGATGATCGGCGTCCGCTGCGGCGCCGTCACCGAAGCAACAGCCGGTTGTGCCGGAGGCGCAGTCACCGGAGCGGCTGTCGCAGGAACACTCGGCGCCGGCGCAACGCTGGCGGTCTTGGCAGGCTGCGTCGCGGCAGGCGCACCCGTGATATAGCTCGGCAAGGCACGTCCAGACTGGGTAAACCGGCCCAGCGCATCATCGGCCTGGGCAACAGGCTCATCCGGCGTCGCAACCGGAGCGGCAGATTGTGCTGGCGCAACGATTGGTGCCGCTGTTGCAACTTCGGTCGTCCCCGCAACAGCAGCCGGGCGCTGGCTCAGCGGCGCCGGCATGGTCGCTGTCGGCGTCTGCTCGACAGTCGCAATCTGTGCTGTGTCGGCGCGCGGCGCCTGGCCAAGAAACTGTCCCGACAGATAGTCGGCCGTCGGCACACCGACAACCAGGGCAACACCTGCCCAGGCCAGTCCATTGCTAATGCGGCGATCGATCTGCATGGTCTTCACGTCCCGATTTATCCGCCCTCTGGTGGCGACAGAGCCGGTTTTCATGGCCTTTTTATGAATCGGCCAACCCTGTTGTTGTGGCGCCGGCATGCTGAACGGAGGCTGAATGGTTTCGGCCCCGCCCGCGACAAGCGGCGCCCTAATGGCACCAGATCATGGTGAACGCAAGGTTAACCCCGCGATCACCTTATGCGGCGGTGGCGCCAGTATGTGGCCGCCGTCCCAGGATACGCCCCAGCGCCAGCGCCAGCGGCGAGCGATTGTGCGTATAGATGTGAAATTCCGTCACGCCCTCGTCGAGCAGTTCGGTCACCTGCTCGGCGGCCACGGCCGAGGCCACCAGCGCATGGGTCTCGGGCTCGTCGTCGAGCCCCTCGAACCGCTCGGCCAGCCAATCGGGAATCGACGTGCCGCAGCGCGCCGCAAAACTCGAAATCTGCTTGAAGCTGTGGATCGGCTGGATGCCCGGCACGATCGGCGCCGTAATGCCCGCCGCCCGCGCCCGCTCGAGATAGCGCAGGTAATCGGCATTGGTGAAAAACATCTGCGTAATGGCCCGATTAGCCCCGGCATCGAGTTTGCGCTTGAGATTATCGATCTCGACCTGCCAGGTTTCGCTCTGCGGGTGCTTTTCGGGATAGGCCGACACCGAAATATCGAAATCCCCGATCCGCCGCAGGCCGCCCACCAGGTCCGCCGCGTTCTGATAACCCTGCGGGTGCGGCGTGAACGGCTGGCCCACGCCCTCCGGCGGATCGCCGCGCAGCGCCACGATCCGGCCAATTCCCGCGGCCTGGAAATCGCGCACTACGGCGTCGACCTCGTCGCGCGTCGCGCCGACGCAGGTCAGATGCGCCGCCGCGTCGATCCCCGTATCGGCCTTGATCGAGCGCACCATGCGCAGCGTCCGCTCGCGCGTCGAGCCGCCCGCACCATAGGTCACCGACACGAACTCTGGCTTCAGCGGCGCGAGCTTGTGCACCGTGTCCCAGAATTTTTCCTCCATCGCATCGGTCTTGGGCGGAAAGAATTCAAAGGAAATCTGCAGCTCCGGGCGCTGGTCTGCGGTCTGGCGGCTGGCGCGCAAATTATCGTCGAGCATGGTCATGTACCGTTCAAATCGTGTCGTTGAGGCGCCACAGGCAGACCGTCAAACCGCGTTCATCGTGTTCCGCCGGGAATTGCCGCTCCGAGACGATCGACAGCCCCGCGGCATTCGCCCAGCCGCTCATCTGCGCCTGCGACAGCCCAAGCCGGCGATGGGCGTGGTCGGTGCGTAGGAACTCCATATCGTGCGGCGCGAAGTCGACGATGATCATTTCCCCGCCCGGCTTCAGCAGCCGCCGCGCCTGCGCCAGCATGCGTCCCGGATCGTCGAAATAATGCAGCACCTGGTGGATCACGATCACATCGGCCGGACCCACCACCACATCGGGGTCCCCGATATCGCCCAGCCGCACCTGCGCATTGCCGATCCCGGCGCTCGACAGCCGCGAGCGCGCCACCGCGAGCATTTCGCGGCTCGAATCGAGCCCGATGCCGCGCTTGTAATTGGGCGACAGCAGCTCGAGCATCCGCCCCGTCCCGGTCCCCAGATCGATCAGCGTCTCGACCTTGCGTCCGCCCAGCGCCTCGACCACTCCGGCTTCCACCGAGGCCTCGGGCACGTGCAGGGTTTTCAGCAGATCCCAGCTGCCCGCCACCTTGGCGAAATACTGCGTCGCGATAGCCTGCTGGCTGGCCCGCACCGCCTGCTGCCGCTCGATATCGCGCCGCCGGTCGGCATCATTGTCATCCACCCGCGCAATCAGCCACTGCGCCAGCGCCGCGCCGTCGCCCTCTTCAGCCAGCCCGTAATAGGCCCAGGCGCCTTCGGCATTGCGCTGGATCAGCCCGGCGTCGGCGAGGAGCTTGAGATGCCGCGACACGCGCGGCTGGCTTTGCTTGAGGATTTCCGTCAGATCCTTGACCGAATGGTCGCCATCGGCGAGCAGTGCCAATAGCCGCAGCCGGGTCCCCTCACCCGCCGCCTTCAGCACGCCGACCAGTTCGCCAATCTCAGCCACGACCACCCCGCTTCGAATATAAAGATATCTTTATATCTGTTTTGCAGACCGGTCTAGAGGGTCGGCGCCATGATGTGGCAAAAACAAAAATGGCCCCAGCCTGCGCCGGAGCCATCAAATTGTTAGTGCAGCCAGACCTATTCGGCGGCGACAGCGCTCTCGCCATCCGAGATCGAATCGGCTGGAGCCTTGGTGTTCAGCGCCGCACGCGCTGCGCGCACGCCCTGCTCATAGGCCGGGTCGATCAGCCGGAAGTGCACCATCTGGCGTTCGATGATCTCGTCCGGCACGCCTTCCATGGCTGCCGCGTAATTGTCGTACAGCCGCCCCTTCTGGGCATCGTCGAACAAATTCCACAGCGCCCGCGGCTGGCTGTAGTCGTCATTGCCATCGCGATGATTATACCGGTCGGCATCGCCAACGATCCGCAGCGGCGGCTCCTGCACCGACTTGTCTTCCACTGGCCCGCCGAACGAGTTGGGCTCGTAATAGGCGTCGGGGTTCGGATTATTGGGGAAGAACCGCATCGCGCCGTCCTTGTGATAATGATGCACCGGCACCTTGGGCTGGTTCACCGGCAGCGCTTCATAGTGTGTCCCCAGCCGATAGCGATGCGCGTCGGCATAGGAGAACACCCGCGCCTGCAGCATCTTGTCGGGCGAATAGCCGATCCCGGGCACCTTGTTGGAAGGCGAGAACGCCGCCTGCTCGATCTCCGCGAAATAGTTTTCCGCATTGCGATTGAGCTCGACGATGCCGACCTCGATCTGCGGATATTCGCTGTGCGGCCAAACCTTGGTCAGATCGAACGGATTATAGCTGGTCTTGTCAGCATCCGCCTCGGGCATGATCTGCACTTCCATGCGCCACTTTGGGAATTCCCCGCGGTCGATCGTGCCGAACAAATGCGCCTGATAGCTTTCGCGATCCTGCCCGATGACCTTCTCGGCCTCGGCATTGGTATAGTGCTTGTGGCCCTGCAGCGTCTTGAAGTGAAACTTCACCCAGAACCGCTCGCCATCGGCATTCCACAGCGAATAGGTATGGCTGCCATAGCCGTTCATGAACATCGGCGCGACCGGCAGGCCGCGATCCGAGAACAGCGTCGTGATCTGGTGCAGCGATTCGGGGCTCTGGCTCCAGAAATCCCACATCGCTGTTTTCGAGCGCATATTGGTCTTCGGATGGCGCTTCTGGGTGTGGATGAAGTCGGGGAACTTCAGCGGATCGCGCACGAAAAACACCGGGGTGTTGTTCCCCACCAGGTCCCAATTGCCCTCGTCGGTATAAAACTTGATGGCAAAGCCGCGCACGTCGCGCTCGGCATCGGCCGCGCCCATTTCGCCGGCCACGGTCGAAAACCGGATCAGCAGATCGGTCTTCTTGCCGACTTCGCCAAAAATCTTGGCAATGCTGTATTTCGACAGATCGTTGGTGATGGTCAGATCGCCGAACGCGCCCCAGCCCTTGGCGTGCACCACGCGCTCCGGAATGCGCTCGCGATTCTGGTGCGCCAGCTTTTCTAGCAGCTGGTAATCCTGCAGCAGCAGCGGCCCGCGTGCACCAGCCGATTCCGAATTCTGGTTGTCCGACACCGGCGCCCCGGCGCTCGTCGTCATGATTGGTTTATCGACCATTTGCATTGCTCCCTTGGAACTGTTCCAGGCTTTGAACCCTGTTTTGCCCCATCGCAGTCGATTAGGCAAATTGATTGATCTTCTTTTCATGATAAGCTGAACCTATCATGACCATATCTCTCAAGCAGATGCGCTACATCATTGCGGTTGCCGACCATGGCCATTTCGGCCACGCCGCCGCGGCTTGCGCCATCAGCCAGCCTGCCCTCAGCCAGCAGATTCAGGCCGTCGAAGCGCAATGTAACACGCCCCTGTTCGACCGGCTCCGCAGCGGCGCCCGGCCCACCCCGTTCGGCCAGCAGTTCATTATGCGCGCGCGAAATGTCCTCGACGGCGCCGATGCACTCGCCGCGTTTGCGCAACAGGCCGCCGGCCCGCCCGACCGGCCCATCCGCTTCGGCCTCATCCCGACCGTGGCGCCCTATCTGCTGCCC
>Ga0247806_10001017_pt1 | contig 14586 bp, 10 predicted proteins | sample UWRJL059202B1_FD_179935 | JGI IMG/M metagenome (GOLD analysis project Ga0247806, IMG submission 179935) | Plant litter microbial communities from Arlington Agricultural Research Station in Wisconsin, United States - UWRJ-L059-202B-1 | ecosystem: Environmental > Terrestrial > Plant litter >... | reverse complement strand
AATAAGGATTGTAGTCTGAAATTCGACTACATGAATAAGGAATTACTAGTAATCGTGAATCACCACGTCACGGTGGATTTAATCTCAGATAGGTACTAACTACTCGTCAGGCGCCGAAATTAGTGTGCGCAATAAGTTTGGTTTTTATATTTATCATTCTAGATAGGTTTTTCTAGTTTTACTTATAAAGGATCTTCGTATGCGTGACTTTAATTGGTGTTAAGTCGAAATACGGTTCGTGTAGCGGAAGTTGCACGGGATTGATTAATAATTAACAATAAGAATGTTAGATATATATAGGTTTCGTGTTAATCTGAAAATTATATATATCTTTCCAGGAAGGTCCCGTTTGTTGGTATGACGGGTTGAGCTGTAAACTCAATTGCTAGCGCAATCGAAGGTTCAATTCCTTTTCTTCCTATTTTTCCCTTTTTCCATACTCTAATTTTCCCTTTTATTATTAAAAGGAATATCGGAGGAAAGAAAAATAAAATATTCTTTTATTTGTTAGCCTTTGTAGCTCAACGGTAGAGCGGAATACTGTTAATATTTTGATAGATGTTCGATTCATCTTAAGGGCTTAAGACGTGTTAGTTTAATGGTAAAACGTTGTGCTACGGACACATATCTGCAGGTTCAAATCTTGCACACGTTTAAATCTTTAATACTCTAGTGGCAAAGCCAAAATGCTTTGACTTTCACGAGGTTATGGTCATGACATAATTCCCTTAATATACCACACTCCTTGCCATTGACGTTGTCAAAAGCACCATTTCAAGAAGACAGAAGAAAGAAAAAAACATAATCTTTTCTTTCCTTTTCTTTTTCCCCACATAGTGGGGAAAAGGAATCGCAGAGCAAGGCTTTATATTTTTTTATATAAAAATATGCCCTTGCTTCGCTTTTTTTATAAAACCTCACTTTAATATATTTGATTAAAGCTAACCAATTTATAGTTTTTCGTCAGTTAGAAAAACCTTGAGGAAAATTCAAATAAATCTATGAATAATATTTATTTTTTAAATGAAACATTTACTAGTGGTTTTAAAGTAGAAGTTTTAGACATTATTTCAGTTCTTGCAGTTTTGTGTGGGATACTAGTTATAATTATTAAAAATCCTGTTTTATCTGTTTTATTTTTAATCGGTCTGTTTTTAAGTATTGCTTCGTATCTTATGATACTAGGTTTAAACTTTATCGGTTTATCTTACTTATTAGTCTACGTAGGTGCAGTATCTATACTTTTCCTATTTATTTTAATGTTAATTAATGTAAGAGTAAGTGAATTGGTGAGTAATACTAGAAACAGTATAGTATTGGCTATATTTATATCTATTTCTTTCAATTTCCCTATATATGAGATATTACCTTATAGTATTGCGGAAGTTAAAAGTTATAATCTAAGTATGACAACTACTCTAGATCAAATATGACAAAATTACAGCGATTTTTTACTAAAGATACTTAAATTAAACGCTGGTGAAGCGTCTAACGATAAAATTTATTACGTAACTAGTAAATTATGAGACGGTAACTTATCCGAAACTAGCCATATAACAAGTATAGGTAATATTATGTATACAAGTTATAGTATCTGACTAATATTAACGTCTATTATCTTATTATTAGCCATGGTTGGTGCTATTGTTATAACAATAAAACAAAAAAACTAAGTAAATTTTTATTATATTATTTCCTTTTCTTTTTTCCCACTATGTGGGGAAAAGGGAATCGAAAAGCAAAGTTTATGTGTATAACATAAATGGCGTAAGTATGGTAGGAGATAAAAATATAAAATTTAAGGGTCAGTATCCTAATTGGTAGGGAGCTTCCTTGTCACGGAAGAAGGTGTCGGTTCGAATCTGGCCTGACCCGTATGTTCAACTATTAAAGTAGCCAGTTACTTGATAGCTTTATCGAGTGTTATTAAAGATTTCTGCTTTGAATTTATATTTATCTTTCCCCATACAGTTTCTTCTTAGAAGAAAAGGGATCCGGAAAAAGAGCAAAAAGAGATCTGACGGGAAATTAGTTTTTTTTTATTTATTTTAAAATGTTATTAACACTTCTTTTATTAGTACCTGTTTTGGGTATTTTCACTATATCAGCTAGTATGACTTATGATATAAGTCCCTATTCCCCTAATGCTTCGCAAGGGGGAAAGAACATAAAGCACATAAAAATTATTGCTTTATTTACATCAATAGTTAATCTTTTAATTTCATTAGTTATCTTCATTATGTTTGACTTTAGTATTAATCAATTCCAATTTGTCCAAGAATATCATCAAATTAGCTACTTTGATTTATATTTAGGTTTAGATGGTTTATCTATATACTTTGTTTTATTAACTACTATAATAACTCCCGTAGCTTTATTAAGTAATTGAAATTCAATTAATCATAACGTAAGATCTTACGTTATTATTATTTTACTATTGGAAACTTTATTACTTGCAGTTTTCTTAGTATTAGATATCTTATTGTTCTACATCTTTTTCGAAAGTATCTTACCTCCATTATTTATATTAATAGGATTATTTGGATCAAGTAATAAAGTAAGAGCAAGTTTCTACTTATTCTTATATACATTATTTGGATCATTGTTTTTACTATTATCTATTTTAACCATGTCTTCTATAATGGGAACAACTGACTTCGATGCTTTATATAAAACCAATTTCAACTACTCTACACAATTATTCTTGTTTTATGGTATATTTATAGCATTTGCAGTAAAAACACCTACAATATTCTTGAATACTTGATTATTAAAAGCTCACGTTGAATCACCTTTAGGTGGTAGTATTATATTAGCGGCAATTGTTTTAAAATTAAGTTTATATGGAATCTTCAGACTTATATTACCTCTATTACCTAAAGCTTCTATGGACTATACATATATAATATACCTTATTGGTGTTATAACTATATTCTATGCGAGTTTTAGTACATTGAGAACAATAGATGTTAAAGAACTTATTGCTTATAGTTCTGTATCACACGCAGCAGTATATCTTATTGGTGTGTTTAGTAACACAATACAGGGAATAGAAGGTGGTATAGCTTTAGGGTTAGCTCACGGTTTTGTTTCAAGTGGTCTATTTATCTGTGTAGGTGGAGTGCTGTATGACAGATCTGGTACTAGATCTATAAGTTTATATAGAGGTGTCGCACAAGTAATGCCTTTATTTTCTATTTTATTCTTTATACTTTGTTTAGGTAACGCAGGTACACCTTTAACTTTAAATTTTGTAGGAGAATTCTTATCTTTATATGGTACTTTCGAAAGATTACCTCTATTAGGTGCTTTAGCTAGCTCTTCAATAGTATTATCTGCCGCATATACTATATATATGTTTAATAGAATAGCCTTCGGAGGATCATTCAGTAAATTCTTTGAAGCAAATATAAATGACATAAACAAACGTGAATTCTTTATATTACTTACTTTAGTGGTATTTACTGTGGTGCTTGGTGTATACCCTGCTCCAGTACTAGATGGTTTACATTACTCCGTTTCTTCTTTAATATATTCTAGTATTTAAGTAGAAAAGATATTTTTAGTTTAGTGTCAAGGCCAAAATGCGTTTTATATATTTTCCATGCTTTGCAAGAAGAAGATATAAATGGCGTGAGCTAGACCAAATTAAAACTTATAAATATCATAAAGGAATTAGCTCAATGGTAGAGCATCCGTTTTACACACGGCAGGTTAGGTGTTCAAGTCACCTATTCCTTAAAACATTAAATAACTTTGTTTTGGCTATATTTTTTTTTTCAAAAAAAAATAAGTAGCGAGGAGAAATTTTAATTATATATTGTATTTACGCTAATTTGGCCTTGGCCATTAGATATGTTAGAAAAAAAACTTTTTATTTGTAATGTCTCAACTTACAAGAAGTAATTTTCAAGGTCATCCTTTCCACTTAGTGTCACCTTCACCTTGACCTTTGTACACTTGCATTGCACTTTTAACTTTAACAACTAGTGCAGTATCCACATTCCACGGTTTTAGCCAAGCAGACTATGTATTAATCCTTGCCCTTATATCTGTAATATTATCAATGTCATTCTGATGACGTGATGTTATAAGTGAAGGTACATACTTAGGAAATCATACTTTAGCCGTACAAAGAGGGTTAAATATGGGTGTTGCTTTATTTATAGTAAGTGAAGCTTTATTTTTCTTAGCTATATTCTGAGCTTTCTTCCACAGTGCATTATCTCCTACTGTAGAATTAGGTGCCCAATGACCTCCAATGGGTATAGATGCTATAAATCCATTTGAATTACCTTTACTTAATACTGTAATATTATTATCATCTGGAGTTACTGTTACATACGCTCACCACTCTTTAATACAAGGAAATAGAAGTGGAACATTATACGGATTAGTAGCTACTGTGCTATTAGCTGTAGTGTTTACTATATTCCAAGGTGTAGAATATACTGTTTCTTCATTTACTATAAGTGACGGTGCTTTTGGTTCATGTTTCTACTTCGGAACAGGTTTCCACGGAATTCACGTTATGATTGGTACAGCCTTTATCGCGGTAGGTTTATGACGTGTACTTGCATACCATCAAACAGAAAACCACCACTTAGGGTTAGAATCTAGTATACTTTACTGACACTTTGTAGATGTTGTATGACTATTCTTATTTGTATCAATATACTACTGAGGATCTTAATTTTTTTTTAATAATAAGAAAAAAAAATGGAAGTTATTACGATAACTATCTTTAGCCTTTAAAACTTTAGCCTTTAGATAGGCTACAATGTGATAATTTATTACATTTAACTAAATAAAAAAAAAAATATGCCACAATTAGTTCCATTTTACTTTGTAAACCAAGTAACTTTTGCTTTTGCATTACTTGTAGTATTAATATATGTATTTTCAAAATACATCTTACCTAGATTTGTTCGTTTATTTATAACTCGTATATTTATAAGTAAATTATAATAGATACGCATATTGGCTTTGCCACTAAATGTATAATTTTATATACATAGAGACCTTAGTTTAATGGCAAAATACGAGACTTTTAATCTTTGGCATGTGGGTTCGAATCCCACAGGTCTTAAGTAATATTATTTAATATAAACGGCTATAGGTTAATGGTAGACCTTTTGTCTTCCAAACAAATTGTGCCGATTCGAATTCGGCTGGCCGTATTAAAAATGTAATTACCATACTTACATTAAGGAAAAGTTGCTATAGGTAGGGCGAGATATTTGCTAAATATTGTGCAACGCACCTGGATGTTCGAATCATCTCTTTTCCGTTTTTTCTATCTTATTTATTTTCATTTTTATATTTTATCTATTATTCCATCGCCCCCTACCAGCTCCCTCCACCTTCTTCAAATAAAAGTGGGGGGGGGGGTGCTCTCTTGTTAAAAAGAGAGAGGGAATGAGTAAGAATAAGGGGATAAGACATTAAATGAAAAATAAGTAATAAAAGAGCATAGTTTAATTGGTAAAACATGAAGCTTCAAACTTCACATACTCAGTTCAAGTCTGAGTGCTCTTGAGGAATTATAAAAGATAAACTTATACTATTTATCTATTAGATAAGGTTCCTTAGCTTAATTGGTAAAGCGTGTTCTTGATAAGGATATGTTCGGAGTTCAATTCTCTGAGGAATCATCTTCTTATTGTTTGGTCTTATTGTCCGTGTAATTTACCTTGTTGCCCTTGTTTGATTAGCTTTAACTCTCATGCTTTATTTAAAAGGAAGAGGGGTGCTTTCTTCCATAAAGAAGAGGAGATTACTAATTAAGAGGGAATGAAGATAAAGGTATAATAAGAAAAAGAGCCTTTGCTCTGCACACAATAGAAAGAGAGTTGGCTGAGTGGTTTAAAGCGACTAGCTTGAAACTAGTTAAAATGAATAGTTTTCATGGGTTCGAATCCCATGCTCTCTGAAGTGTTAAGTGTATTTCATATATGCTTATAATACAGGTTAAAGTCTAATGGTTGGACGCTTTGTTTGGGTCAAAGATCTTCTTAGTTCGAATCTAAGTAACCTGATTTACCTAATATATGTTGCAATATATTAGTGATGAGTTAGATATCTAAGGATACATTAATATACTACAAATATTGTAGTATAAGAAAGTATATAAAGAAACTATTAGGGAAACCTAGCTATATATTAAAGAGCTTGAATTTGTGTTTTATTATGAACACAAAAACTCTTAGAGAAATTCAGTAATAAACGAAGTGAATTGAAATATCTTAGTAACTTTAGGAAAAGAAATCAAATGAGATTCTATGATTAGTGTGAATGAAAGTAGAATAGCCTAAATATATTATACTCAGGCAGGATAATGCTTAAAAGTATGTATATTAAATAAGTAAAACGGACAAAAACTGTTTGAATATTAAGGGGAACCTTCCTCTAAGGCTAAATATAATATATAAGCGATAGCGTATAGTACTGTGAAGGAAAGGTTTGAAATAGTAGTTTTATAAGCAGCTCAAGTAAATTTTAAATAAAAAAGTCAGAGCGTACCTTTTGCATAATGGGTCAGCAAGTTAATGTTAGATGCGAGCAGCAATGCTAAGATAAACCAATTATGAAAAAATGATAAGTATCTAGAATTAGACCCGAAGCCTAGTGATCTTACTACAGTCAGGGCTATAAAGGCCCGAACGGGTTATCGTTGTAAAGATATCCGAGGAACTGTGGTAAGTTAGTGAAAGACAAAACTGACTAGGATAGCTGGTTTTCTGCGAAACCTATATAAGTAGGTAATTCAAGCGCGTAGCGCAACATCATAGCAGGTACAGAACTGTGATCTCAGGTAACTTTATTTTTTTATTGCCATGGCGTAATAAGGAGATAGCTTTACATATATCGGGCAACCGTGAAGGTTTTATCGGTGAGTATTCGCACTCGGAAGGGCTAAGATGAATATTGAATAATCGGACATAGTACGATAAGGTTGTATGTCTAGAGGGAAACAGCCCAGAACAAGAGTTAAGGTTCCAAAATTATAGTTAAGTGAAATTAAGGAGGTTTCTATCTAATACGACTAGGAAATAGGCTTAGAAGCGGTCCATTTTTTGAAGATCTCGTAACAGAGCACTGGTTTAGTAAATTAAGTTTTATAAGGATAGTTGCACCGAAAATATAACGGATCTAAACAATATACCGACACCTTGTCCATAAATAGTAATAATGTAACATTATTATATTTAATGGGGTAGCAGAACGTTGGGTAAATCTTAGATTTATTCTTTTTAAGAATAAAAAATACATAAAATAATTATTATAAGATAACCCAAGAGAGAATGCTGACATGAGTAACGAAAAAGGAGAAATCCTCGCCTAAAGCTTATGGATTTTATAAAGTAACGGCCTCTAAGTTTATAAACCAAAAGGTTTAAACGATGAGCAAATCTTGATTACATAGTCACAACCTTTTCTTGGCTATGCCATGAAGTGAAAAAGGTTCAGGAAAAACTGTAATATTATAAGAAAATTTCTTATAAGTAAAATAAACCGTACCTAAATACTACCCCAAGTAAGCTAGTAGAGTATACGAAGGCGTTTGAGTGAACAATCATTAAGGAACTCGGCAAATTGACTACCGTAACTTCGGAATAAGGAGAGCCATTCCTCCTGATTAATATCAGGTAATGAAGAGGAAGCATGGAATAATGTTGTACGACTGTTTAATTAAAACAAAGCACTTTGCCCAAGATAATAAATCAAAGTATTGAGTGTGATTTCTGCCCTATGTCGGCTGGCTAACGGATTTGCTAAGTTGACTAATACAAACTTGGCTTTGAAGGTAAATCCCGATCAATGGCGGCCTTACAATGAGGGTCCTAAGGTAGCGGAATACCTTGGCCGTTAAATGCGGTCTTTGCATGAATGATTTAACGATACAACAGCTGTCTCAATGATTGGCTCAGTGAAATTGGAATAACTGTGCAGATACAGTTTACCTCTAGTTAGACGAGAAGACCCTATGCAGCTTTACTGTTGCTAGTTATTGGATATGATTGAACGATCTTAGAGTAAAAGGTAGTCCCCGAGAGGGAACTTGACAACAAGTGGAACACCTTTATTTAGTTTATCATATTCGCGGAGTGATCCGTTTGTGAAAATCAGATCTAAATCTGATTTGATAATCAACCCCTTTCCTTAATAAGAACATAGGGGAACAATGACTAGGAGGCAGTTTATGCGGGGCACAGATCCCATAAAAAGTACCTGGGTGTATCCAAATTTAATTCCTGTAATTTGTTATAACAATGTTATAACAACTAAATACAAATTCTTTGTATTTATTAGGTTATTTTTTAATTCGGTATAGCTAAAGCTATACTAATTCGCCTATATATCTATTAAGTTAGAACTAAAAATTTTTTTATTTAAGTAAGATTTTAACTATCTGGAAAATAGTGGTAATAAAATTCTTAAGAGTTTCTCTAAGGTTTTGAGTTATATTATTAGTACGTTATTGTTTTAATAGCGTGTGTAGATACACTAATAATATAATTATGTTAATTACTTGTCAAGTTTAATGGCTTAATCTTGCTTTACTGTTTGACTTACACGTCTTTCAGTCGCGTAAGCGGGGCATATGATCACAAGACGCAGAAAGGAAAGGTCTTGGATTTTTGAAAAAGCTACGCTAGGGATAACAGGCTAATTGCGCCAGAGAGTACAAATTGAGTGCGCAGTTTGGCACCTCGATGTCGGCTTGACTTATCCACTCGAATGCAGGAGACGAGAAAGGTTCGACTGTTCGTCGATTAAAAAGTTACACGAGCTGGGTTAAATACGTCGTGAGACAGTATGGTTTCTATCTTCTAGAGGAAATTAGAATAAAATAAAGTTAGTCCCCTCGTACGAAAGGAGCTGGGAATATTAACCTATGGTTTACCTGTTGTTTGTGCGCCAAATATTAATATAATTATATCTAAAATATAGTTAAGGTCATGGATATTACTTTCACTTAAGTAAATACATAACACAGGCACGGCAGGAACGCTAAGTTAGTTAAAGATAAGTGCTGAAGGCATCTAGGTACGAAATATACTTTAATATATTCTTAAATATACGTAGCAGAACACTACGCTTTTGTAAAATAAAATTTTTATTTTTACAATTAATAGGCTTTAGTTGAAAGAATTTTAATGTTTTTAGGCATAAAGTACTAATTTTAATATATAACTAAATGTAACGGATATCGGCTCAACTCATGCTTTTGACTACGTCAATAGCAAAACCTTATTATAGGGGAACTAATGCAAAGCAAAAGTAATACTACTTAAACAATATAGTTATCCAGTCTGGTTAGCATAAAAGTAATGTAGCTGTTTTGTAACCAGCTGAAGCAAGTGCGATACTTGCACTGGACTTTTGTATTTTGCTATATAAATCTAAGGCCTTATAGTCAAGTGGTTAAGACATGACGTTTTCACCGTTACACGCGGGGGTTCGAGTCCCCCTGAGGCTATAGTTAAGCTCTTGCTTAAAAAGCGGATTGATGTAATAGTAACATAACTGGCTCATGCCCAGCATATATTGGTGCAAATCCTTTGTCCGCATTATTAACAGTTAAGGCTATAGCTTAATTGGTAAAGCAAGCTGCTCATGACAGCTGAGATGAGTGTTCAAATCACTCTGGCCTTAGTTAATTTAAGTCCGAGTGCTGGAATTGGTAGACAGGACGAGCTTAAGTTTCGTTGATACTTATCGTAGAGGTTCAAGTCCTCTTTCGGATAATATATTAAATTAGTAAGGTTTGATTTATTTATTTACTCTTTCTTGGTGACACCAAGAAAAAGGGGACATAGTTTAATTGGTAAAACTGCGATTTTGCATATCGTTATTTCAGGATCGAGTCCTGATGTCTCCAACATTTAAAATATATTTAGGTAAAAAAGTCTTAAAAAATTTTTTTATAGTTAGTTATGAGCTCGGATAGCTCAATTGGTAGAGCGAAACTCTGAAGATGTTTAGGTTATAAGTTCAAATCTTATTCCGAGCATATAATTAAGGTAGTGATGGAATTGGTAGACATGAATAGCTTAGGACTATTTGATCGTTAGTATTTTATCCGTTCAAGTCGGATCTACCTTAAAATTTAGTATAAGACTTTTATATTTATCGTGTGTTTTTTTTTAATAAAAAGTAGAATGAATAAAAAAAGGTAAAAGTGATAAACATAATTTAATTATGGTATGTTGTAGACTAATCGGCAAGTCATAAATTTTTGGTATTTATCATTGAGTGTTCGAATCACTCCAACATAATGTATGTTTATTATGTCATAATTATTAACTATTTTGTGTGCGAAAATTTATCTTGTAAATATTATTCTAATATAAAAGTAGAATAAGTAGCTTATAACTATTATAAATATATATTTATATGCTGTTATATTTATTTATGGTGAATATAGTTCAATCGGTAGAACATCTGTATGTGGCACAGTCGGTTCCCTGTTCAAGTCAGGGTATTCACCCTAAAATATTATTATTAAAAAGCCAGGATAGTTTAATTGGTTAGAACATTAATTTCATGCATTAAGAATGGGAATTCAAATTTCCCTCCCGGCTTACTTTTTTTCCCTTTTTTTATTAAATAGGAAAAAATATATAACTACACTGTTTTAGTAGTTGTAAACAATATATTTGCAGATTATGCTGATTATAAAGATTATATATAAACACGAAAAAAAAAAGAAGATTTAGCTTAAGTTAGGTAAAGCATATGATATTTATTATACTTTCCCCTCCCCAATTAGGTTGGAGGAGAAAAGTGGATGATATCACAGTTAAAAGTTCAAAACTTTTAGTCTTTAAGTGATTATTTTTTCTATAATTTTAATACTTTTTTCAAATGCTGTCACAAGTAGACGAGATAAATCTATATTATATAGCAGAGTTGCCATTATTGCTTTACTTTATAGTTCTATATTAGTCTTAGGTACATTATACTTAACAAATTTAGATACTGGTATTGGTTTATTTGGAGGATTGTTTCATGCTACAAGTACCACACATGTATTCCACTTAGTTATTTTCTTAATAAGTGCAGTTATATTACAAGTTACTGGTTTTTACCCTAGAAGAATATGAATTGCAGAATACTCATCAATAAGTAATTTATTTTTGTATAATTTTAAATTTAATGAAAAACAAATTATCAATAAAATGGGAGAACAATTTAAAATAATAGAATATCCTTTAATATTATTATTTATAATAAGTGGGGCTATTTTTTTAGTATCTACAAGTGATTTAGTCTCTATTTTTATTTCAATAGAATTACAAAGTTATGGACTATATTTACTTAGTACATTATATAGAAATTCTGAACAAGCCACTTCTGGAGGTTTAACTTATTTCTTATTAGGTGGATTAAGTTCTTGTTTTATATTATTAGGTACAAGTTTACTATATGCTAATTCAGGTACAACAAATTTAGATGGAATATACGTAATAACTAGTATAAGTGATTTAGAAAATAGTAATGCTAGTGTATTATATTGATATAAATCTTATTATATAAATTTTGCTTTACTTATATTTAGCGTAGGTTTCTTATTTAAGGTAAGTGCAGCTCCATTCCACTTCTGATCTCCAGATGTTTATGACGCTATTCCAACAATTGTTACAACTTTCGTAGCCATTGTAGCTAAAATATCTATTTTCATATTATTATTAGAATTAGTACATTATACTAGTAATTCTTTATTTAATTTTCAATTTAGTTGAACAACTAGCTTGTTAGTAAGTTCTTTACTTTCATTAATTGTTGGTACAGTAGTAGGTCTAACTCAATTTAGAATAAAAAGATTATTTGCTTACAGTACAATTTCTCACGTAGGGTTTATTTTATTAGCCCTAAGTATTAATAGCGTAGAATCTATCCAAGCCTTTATTTTTTACTTAATTCAGTATTCTGTAAGTAATTTAAATGCTTTTATTATTCTTATAACAATTGGTTTTAGTTATTATTGATACGTTAATAACAATAAAGAATTTAAAGAATTAGCAGATAAAAACAATTCTCCTGTACAATTAATTAATCAATTAAAAGGTTACTTTTATTTAAACCCTGTTTTATCTTTAAGTTTAGCCATAACTATTTTTTCTTTTGTAGGTATTCACCGTTAATGGGATTCTTTGCAAAACAGATGGTATTAAGTGCCGCCTTAGATAGTGGGTATGTATTCTTAACTTTAATCGCGATATTAACTAGTGTAGTAAGTGCAGTTTATTACCTAAATATCATTAAACAAATATTTTTTGAAACACCTGATTACAAGCCTAATCCTGTTTTAGAAAATAAAAATTTAGAAATTATCCTTTTAAAAGGAGATACTTTTGTAAACAAAATAAAAATGACAAGAAGTAATATTATATTGTCTTCTAGTTTAAGTATAACTATCTCTATAATAACTTTCATTTTAATATTATTTATACTAATACCCGAAGAGGTATTAAATGTAACGAACGTTTTATCTCTTATCTTACTTAACCCTTAAATGACAACAACTACTTTTTTTTTTATTTTTGTGCCTATAGTGGCAATTCTTTTATTGGTAATAAACCTCTTATTTGCCCCACATAACCCTTACGAGGAAAAAGACAGTGTGTTTGAGTGTGGTTTTCATTCTTTTTTAGGTCAAAACAGAACACAGTTTACTATTTCTTTCTTTATATTTGCACTTCTATTTTTACTATTTGATTTAGAAATACTGCTAGTTTATCCTTACGTAGTAAGTGCTTATACAAACGGTATTTTTGGTTTAGTAGTAATGTTAATTTTCTTTCTAGCTTTGACTTTAGGATTTGTTTTTGAATTAGGTAAAAACGCTCTAAAAATAGACAGTAGACAAGTATTAACTATTGTAGAAACTAATATTAATTCAGATAAATTAGTGTCTGGTATTAATTTTAAATTAACACAAGAGTTAGAAAAGCACTAAATATTAAATTTAGATAAATAATATTAACTAACTGTTAAACTTTTTTTTAGTATATACCTTGTTATTCCAGTGAAAGAAGTATATTATACTTCTCAAGATTAAGCAAAGGATGGTTTTTTTTATTTGATTTATTATCGAATTATAGAAATAAAAGGTTCAATTCCTTTTTAATCTTAAGGTAAAATTTTTTCTATTTTTAAATTTTAACTATAGTGTATTATTAGTGAATAGAGATAATGTCTCTCTTCATTAAAAAAATGGGGAGAGTTTTGATACATACCTGCCCAAAAGTTTATATATAATAAATTATCTAAAAAACATAAAAAAGACGGCTCAGGCCACCCCCAATAAAGAAAAATATGATACAAAAACAAGAAAAAAATGCTTAATTTATTTTTGAACAATTTAAACAATTGTGATACACCTAGACCTTGAGGTCTTTATTTCCAAGATAGTGCAACTCCTCAAATGGAAGGATTAGTAGAATTACATGATAACATCATGTTTTACTTAGTTATAATATTATTTGGTGTAGGTTGAATATTAGTTTCTATAGTTAGAAACTACACTAGTGTAAATTCACCTATTTCTCATAAATATTTAAATCATGGTACATTAATTGAATTAATTTGAACTATAACTCCGGCATTAATATTAATATTAATTGCTTTCCCTTCTTTCAAATTATTATATTTAATGGATGAAGTTAGTGACCCAGCTATGTCAGTATTAGCCGAAGGACACCAATGATATTGAAGTTACCAATATCCTGATTTTTTAAACGCGGACGAAGAATTTATAGAATTTGATTCATACTTAGTACCTGAATCAGATTTAGAAGATGGAGCATTAAGAATGTTAGAAGTTGATAACAGAGTAATACTTCCAGAATTAACACACGTTAGATTCATTGTAACTGCTGCAGATGTAATACACTCTTTTGCTTGCCCTGCTTTAGGTATTAAATGTGATGCTTATCCGGGTAGATTAAATCAAGTTTCAGTTCTAATTAACAGAGAAGGTACATTTTATGGACAATGTTCAGAGATTTGTGGTATCTTACACAGTAGTATGCCAATTGTAATTGAATCAGTTTCAATTGAAAAATTCTTATCATGATTAGAGGAACAATAAAACGTTGAGGATAATAAAAAAATAATAAAAAAATAATAAAAAAATGATCTTGATGATTTTTATAACTTAAGTGATAATAGCCGATAAATGATTATTGAGGAATTTATGCCTCATTTATTGGAGATAATAGATAATTTATTAACACAATTACAAACAGTTAATATCATTTATCCTTTTATGTAGATTAAATTATGGTATAGATTTACTTAGTAATAGTTACCTATTACTTTTATATTATAATTGCGGCTTTCTGTTATTTTTATATTATTCCCTATTTCATACAAGAAAAGGGAAAATAGCAATAAAATATTAAAATAATTAAAAAAAAAATATACAATGAATTTATCCTTAATACTTTTTTTAATCGGAATCTTAGGTTTCGTTCTAAATAGAAAAAATATAATATTAATGCTTATTTCAATTGAAATAATGTTATTAGCTATTACATTCTTAATATTGATAAGTTCACTTAGCTTTGATGATAT
>Ga0247806_10001016_pt1 | contig 14594 bp, 16 predicted proteins | sample UWRJL059202B1_FD_179935 | JGI IMG/M metagenome (GOLD analysis project Ga0247806, IMG submission 179935) | Plant litter microbial communities from Arlington Agricultural Research Station in Wisconsin, United States - UWRJ-L059-202B-1 | ecosystem: Environmental > Terrestrial > Plant litter >... | reverse complement strand
ATGTCCTCGTTATAGAAGGGCAGCTTCGCGAGGTCGGCGAACACCGTGAGGGACACACCCTCCGGCGCGTTGTGCGCGGCGGTTTCGGCGATCTGCTGGTTGGTCGATCCGGCTCGGAGGCTGCCGACGAGTACGAGGATTTCTGTCAATGTCTTCTCTTTCTCAAGTGCGATGGTGCAGGGCAAAATCTCTCCTGCACCCGGAGCGGACTCACCGGTCCACACTGACCCCAACCGCCACCCGGGCAAACTATTCCGCTCCTTGCCTCTCGGGCGTGGTGACCGGCGGCCCGCCAGAGGCGCCGGTGACGCCCTCGGCGCCTCAGGTCCAGGCGTCCGCGATCTCTTGGGGAAGGCTCCGCAGCTGCTCCCAGCGCTCCGGCGCCACCAGGCTGGGCAGCACGAACGACCACATCTCCACCACACGCTGCATCAGGTCCTCACGGCCGGTGAGCACGTCGGAGACGATCTGCACACCCGTGAAGGCCGGGCTGATGAACCGGGCGGCGGCGGGCACGTCGACGTCCGCGCGCACGTCGCCGTCGAGAATCGCTCGTCGCAGGAGCACGTCGCAGGCGTCGATCCACTCTTCGTACGGCCTCACGACGGGAGTGGAGAGATTGCTCGATTCCATCGTCAAGCGGATGCCGGCCCGCGACACCGGGTCGGTGCGCAACTGCCGCGCCAGCTCGAACGCCATCCGCAGCAGCACCTGCAGGCCGGGTTGCTCGCTGTGCAGCAGTTCACCACCCAGCGCGGTGGCCCGCTCGTGCTGCACGTCGATGACGGCCAGCGCCAGCGCCTCCTTGGACTCGAAGTGGAAATACAGCGCACCCTTGGTGAGTCCAGCCGCGACGCAGATGTCGGCCATGGACGCACCGCCGTAGCCGAGTGCACCGAACACGTCGGCGGCGGCAATGATGATGGCCGCGCGGGTTTCGACGGCTCTGGCCTGCTGGGTCATGACGCTCCTCGAGTGGATCGGGCGCCCGTTGCGCGTTCTGCCGAAATCAATCCTGACATCGTCCGCCTAAGAATCATACCGTTTGGTATGCTTTCCTCAGGCCGGGCGAACATTCCGGGGGGAACCTGTTTTCCCGGCCGACGACTGCTGCAGTACCGCACCACCCGCCCCGCGACGCCGCTGGGCACCATCTGCCGGGATCGAGGGGAAACCGACGCATGTACACCGCGATAGTTCGTCTGACCGTGGGCGGGGAGACCGACGCCGGCACGACGTTGGGCGGCGCGGGAATCGACGCCCAGTTGGGCGCCGTGATCGGCCTGACGCTGGTGGTTTTGGTCGCGCTCGGCGCCGTGCTGCTCATCGTTGCCGCCCTGGTGCAGATCAGCCAAGCGGTGCATCTGCGGGAACCGGACCGCACCCGATGGGTGTTGTCGGTGGTGTTCGCACCGGTTTTCGGCGCCATCGCCTGGTTCGCGGTGGGCAACCGCCCGCAAACCGGCTGAGCCGCTCACCCGCACATCGGCCGGCCGGTCAGGCTCGCTTGGGCCGCGGCGGCACCACGAGCACCGGACAGTCCGCATGCCGTACACACTGCTCGCTCACCGAGCCGAGCAGCATCCCGGCCAGTCCGCCGCGCCCGCGGGAGCCGACCACAAGCATCCGCGACCCCCGCGACACCTCGATCAGAGCCTTCGCCGGGCCGCCAAGGGCCACCCGGTACTCCACCGTCAGGTTCGGATGCCCGGCCACGACCGCACTGGTGTCCGCGACGAGCCGTGCGGTGACGGCATCCGCGTAGTCGGAGAACGACGACACGTAGCCGAACTCCCAGTTCGCGGGGCGGGGTGCGGTGTCGATCGACCAAGCCCGCACGATGGTCACCGGCACCGACAGGTCGGCGGCCAGATCGAGGGCCACCCTCAGAGCCTCGTCGGCGTCGGTCGAGCCGTCGTGTCCCACGACGATGCCGGTGCTCGGCCCGGGCTCCTGCGGCGCCCGCGCTGCACCCTCGGCGTGCACCGCCTCGGCGTCGCCGGCCGCACTCCGTTCGCCGTCGGCGCCCCGGCCCGTGTCCGCGTCCATGATGACCTCCCGTCGCGGGTGCCGGTGAATCCGACGGCCGCGGTTGTCTCCCATTCAACCGCTGCGGGAGAGCCGCGGGAAGAGCAGGCGGGCACGTTGATCGGTGGGGCAGTCAGCCCGCTGCGGCGAGCTGGTCGAGCATCACCTGGCGGCGTTCCAGCCTTAATTCGAGTTCGCTCATCACCATGGCGGCGAGGTCGTGCAGGGTGGCCGTCTCGCCCACCGTGAACTCGCGCGGCTCCACGTCGATCACGCACATGGTGCCGAGGTTGTGCCCGTCGCGAGTGCGCAGCGGCGCCCCGGCATAGAACTGCAGGCCCAGCTCGCCGGCCACGAGCGGGTTGGCCAGGGTTCGGGGGTCGACCCTGGCGTCCCTCACCACCCACGGCTCGTGCTGCAGGATGGCCGAGGCACACAGGCCCGGATCCCGGTCGATCTGTTCTACCGGCAGGCCGTGCCGGGATTTGAACCAGATCCGGTCGTGGTCCACCACGGTCACGAGCGCGATCGGTACGTTGAAAATCCGGGCGGCCAGGGCCGTGATCCGGTCGAAGGCGCCATCGGGCGGAGTATCGAGCACATCGTAACGACGTACGGCGCTCATCCGCCCCTCCTCGTCACGAGCATCCGGTGCGCCCGGCCGCACGGCGGGGCGTGGTCCGCCCATGGCCGGCGGCGCGTCCGCCCGGTGCCGGCCGGAGGCTCCGACGATCAGCTGCCGCACCGCGAGCACCAGGTCTGGCACCAGCGGGCGGTCCGCGGGGTCGTCCGCCGTCATCGCCCCGATCAGGGCCGTCCACTCGTCGGGTACCGTGCCGCAGGACTCCTGCAGCACCCGGCCGAGCGCGTAGACGTCACCGGCCGGTCCCGGCAGGGCGCCGTCGGCCTGCTCCGGGCTTCGGTACGGGGCACCGTCGCCGGCGGCATCCGATGCGACCTCGTCGGGATCGGCGAGCTGCACCAGGCCGAAGTCGGTCAGCTTGGCGCGGGTGCGGGAGTCGTCGCCGTGATAGTCCACGAGCAGCACGTTGGCCGGCCGGATGCTTCCGTGCACCACGCCGCGGGAGTGCAGGTACTGCAGGCCCTCGGCGAGGTCGTGGGCCAGCAGGGCGAGTTGCCGCACGGGGAGCGGTCCGCTCTCGAGCCTCCGGCGCAGATCAGCAGCCTCGAGGAATTCCATCACCAGCTGGATGCGAGGCCGCGGCGAATCGCTCTGGTCGACGGCGGCGTCCAGCACGGCGATGAGGCTGTGATGGTTGAGCATGGCGAGTGCGGCCACGGCCTCATCCCGGTGGCGCACCTCGGCGGGCACGGTGCCACGGGCACGAAGGACCCTGATGGTCACCCGTCTTTCCAGCACCTCGTCGGTGGCGGCGTAGAGGTCGCCGATTCCGCCGTGGTCGATTCGCTCCCGCAGCCGGTAGCGGCCTCGCAGGAGGTCGGTGTCGGCGCCGGTGCCCAGTTCGTCCATGGTCGAACCCTTCCTGACTGCCCATTGTAAACCCGGTCTGCACCCCCGAACGGGGGTCGGGCACATTCGGTGACATCCACAGTCGTGTCGCCCCGTCCCATCGCGCGCCCACCCGGTGGTGCGGCTTCGATAGTCTCGAATCATGAGGTTCTTCGAGCGCCACCGTCTGTCCGCGCTCGCGACGGCGGCCGTTCTCGTGGTCGCTCTCGGCGGTGCCGTGCTTGTCAATGCGGCCGTACGCGCAGAACCGGCGCTCACCGAGCCGGTCGCGGCCATCGAGACCGAACAAATCGACATGGCCGCGTTCGAGCCGGGCCGGATCGTCAGCGACTTCACCTTCTTCAACGCCGACGCCATGACCGAGGCGGAGATTCAGACCTTCCTGGAGTCGCGCAGCTGCATCAGTGCCCCCGGCGCCCCGTGCCTCTGGGAGTACCGCGAAGACACGGTCAACAAACCCGATGCCGGGGCCGGCCACTGCGACCCGTACGTCGGCGCAGAGCACGAACGTGCCAGCCGCATCCTGAGCAAGGTCGCCACGGCCTGCGGCATCAGTCCCCGCGTGTTGCTGGTGCTGTTGCAGAAGGAGCAGTCGCTGCTGAGCCGGCCGACCGAATCCGGTTACCTGCGCGCCACCGGCTACGGCTGCCCCGACACCGCCGACTGCGACACCCAGTTTTTCGGCTTTTTCAACCAGGTCTACAAGGCGGCCTGGCAGTTCCGGCAGTACACCCAGGAGCCCGACCGCACGTACCAGATCGGCGACGTCGAGGTGGGCTACAACCCCGACGCGGCCTGCGGCGCCAGCGTGGTGGACATCCGCAACCAGGCCACCGCGAACCTGTACAACTACACGCCGTATCAGCCCAACGAGGCCGCCCTCGCCGTGTCGGGCCAGGACGGCGACGGATGCTCCACCCACGGCAATCTCAACTTCTGGCTGTTCTACTCGGCCTGGTTCGGCTCCCCCGATACCGACCCGTACCCGAGCGTCTTCGACTCCTGCCTCAACCATGCCGGCGGCCAGCCCTGCCGGGTGCCGGAGCTCATCCCCTCGCTCTAACGCAGTGCCGACCCGTCCAGGAGGAATCATGGTGGAGATCCCCACCGGCCGCCATCTCGTCTACCAAACCAGCCTGATGAGCGCCCTCCTCGACGGCATCTACGACGGCGACACCACCGTGGCCACCCTGCTCGAGCACGGGGATTTCGGTCTGGGCACCTTCAACGCGCTCGACGGCGAGATGCTGATCCTCGACGGCGTCTGCTACCGGATGCGGGCGGACGGCACCGTCGACCCCGCCGATGACGACGACCTCAGCCCGTTCGCCGTGGTCACCGAGTTCGTCCCCACCGTCACCATTCCCGTCGACGGCCCCACCACCCGCAACGAGGCGGTTGCGCTCATCAACGCGCGCATGGAGTCGGCGAACTACCTGTACGCCGTGCGCCTGACCGGCGAGTTCGAGTGGGTGCGGGTGCGGGCGGTACAGAAGCAGGAGAAGCCGTACCAACCGATGAGCGAGGCCATCCGGGGTGAGAAGACCCTCGAGTTCGGCCGTTCCACCGGTATCGTGGCGGGTTTCCGCACTCCGCTCTACGGCCAGGGCATCGGGGTTCCCGGCGGTCACGTGCACTTCATCGACGCCGCCCGTGAGCACGGCGGTCACGTGCTCGACTTCGCGCTCACCTCCGGCACCATCGAGATCTGCATCGGCACCGACCTGCACCTTGAACTGCCGCTCACGGCCGAGTTCACACACGCCGATCTCAGCCCGGACAACCTCGCCGACCAGATCGAGGAAACCGAGAACCACCGCTGACCGCGGGCGGGACCAGCGTCAGGATGCGGGCGTCAGAGGTCCTCAAAGAGGTGCATGTCGTCGGCGAAGGCGGCAGCACCCTCGGCATCCCCCCTCACGATCTTCTGAACCGTGATCCTGGAACTCGGCGTGATCAGGATCGCGGTCGACATTCCCGACACGCTCGTCATCTCGACGAAGCCGCCACCACGACGCACCGCATCGATGACGTCTGTTTTCCACCCCACCAGTGCGTCATCTGTTTCGACCACGTAGTGGTCCTGATTCACTGAGATGCCGTAAGCGCACATTGCCTGGTCCTTGTGGAGCACAGTCTGGGAGGCGGTCCGATCTGGGTGACACGATTGAACCGACCATGCAGTGGGGGGAGCTGCACGACAGCACCTTACACCGCATAGTTTGACTTCCGTAATATTCGGAGTTGGCTATATTGAGCCCATGAACTCCCGATGATGCTCACGAGCCGGACCGTTAGGGTGGCACTGAGCGACGCCAGAGAGGGACCCATGAACAAGGAACCGCACTCTGTCCAGAGCCTGAGCGGCGTGCCCGGCGCGGCGATCTTGCTGCTCCGCGCGCTTGACAAGGGCAGGGCGAGAACGGCAGCCAAGGCCGGCCTCACCGGCTCTGAAGTTCGCGTGCTGTCCCGGATCGCCGAATCCACTGAGATCACCCCCAAAATGGTGGCCACGTCAACGGACCTGTCGGTGAGCGCCGTCACCGCCCTCACTGACCGGCTTGTCGCGCGAAGCCTCCTGCGACGAGTCGCCAATCCGAGCGACCGTCGGAGCCTCTTTCTGGAGCTGACGCCAACCGGCTTCGCCCTCATCAACACGCTCTACGAGACGTTTCGCTCGCTGATGGAGCTGTCGCTGGAGCACTCGAGCACCCCCGACCCGGACCGGCTTGAACTGGAGCTTCGCCAGCTCGCGTCAGCACTCGACAAGAATGTGGAGCGGCACCTGGCGGGAACCCTCGACGCGGCCATGTCCGACCTGTGACCCCCTCAGCACACCCGAGCGCTCGTCATCGTGGCGGCCGCAGCGAGGCCAGGTGGCGACGCACCACCGCGTCGGCCCACTCGGTGGCGGCATCCGGCGCCTGGTAGGTGAGGTGCGCGGCCAGGCCGTCGATCAGGGCGTGCAACCGGGCGGCCTCCAGCGCCGCGTCGAGGCCGGGAGCCAGGTCTCCGGCAGCGTCAAGTAGAACGAGCACCCGCTCGCAGGCGTAGCGGAGCCCGGCGAAGGACTCGTCGCGCGCGGCGGCCAGACCGGGATCGGTGACGGCCGCCGCGATGAGAGCGAGGTTGACTTCCATCTCGGCGCGCCGTTCCGCGTCGAGCGGGAGCAGCTCCCGAACGATGCGCAGGGCCCGATCCGGACCGGTCAGGTCGGCGGGCAGCGCCAGGATGCGGGCACGGACCGTCGTATTGACGCGATCCATGGCCGATCGCAGTAGCTCGGCCTGGGTGGGAAAGAGATGCCGGAGGGATCCGGCGGACACCCCGGCCTCGGCCGCGACGGCGCGCACCGACACGCGCCCGGCGCCGTCTCGCAGAATGACACGCCAGGCGGCCTCGACGAGCTCGAGCCGGCGCGCCTCGTGATCGATCAGTTTGGGCACCCTCGAATATTAACACGGTCGTGCTAGCATCCTGTGGGAGTACAGTCGTACTACCAAAAGGCTCGTGGCTTCACGTCCGGAGCCGCACGAGAGGAGCCCATCGTGATCGTGCCCATCATCGTCTGCGAGATCGGCTTCTGGGTGGTGCTCGTACTGGGGCTTTCGGCTCGGTACGTGTTGCGGCAGCGCCGCCTCGGCACCGTGCTGCTGCTCTGCGTGCCCCTCGTCGATGTCGTGCTTCTCGCCATCATCGTGGTGGACCTGCGCGGCGGCGCGACGGCGCACTGGTCACACGGGCTCGGCGCGGTGTACCTGGCCGTGTCGGTGGTCTACGGCCACCGCATGGTGGCCTGGGCCGACCGGTGGTTCGCTACCCGCTTCGACGGTGCACCCCGCCGGGAGAAGACCTTGCGCTACGGCATGACCCGGGCGCTGCACGAGTGGAAGGAGTTCGGCATCCTGCTGCTGGCGATGGTCATCAGCGCTGTGGTGCTGTTCGGCTGCATCGCGCTGGCCGGCGACCCGGCACGCACCGAGGCCCTCACCGGCTGGTTCGGCCGGCTCGGCGTGGTCACCCTGGTCGCCCTCATCTGGCCGGTGGGCTACACGCTCTTCCCCACCCGGGCACCCGCCACCGTCGCCTGACCCGGCCAGAGCGCCGCATCCAGCCCGCGTTCGAGCTTGGCAATGGTTTCCATGTCGGGCCACGCCCGCCCGTCCAGGATGCCGATCAGGGTGGCGTGGTTCATGCCGCAGGCATCCGCCGCACTCCGGATGCTCCGCTGGCCGATGGCCCGGCGCAGGTTCACCGCGAAGAGCCGGGCGACCTCGCCGACCAGGTCGTCGGCGGGCCCATCCGGCCACTCAGGCACGAGTTCGTTCGGCTTCAGGCGCGCGGTGCGGGGCATGCCCCCAGCGTAGGCCGCACCCCGCGGGCAGCCGACCGCGGCACGGGAAGAAACGTGAGGCACCGTCGGGAATCCCGTCGTCGCCGGTGCACCGACTGGTATTATTCACGAGGCTCAAGGGTGGAGCACAACCCACGCCCGGGCAGCCCTGGCTCGTGACCGTGAGGACTCCCGTTGATACTGACTTCCCTGATCCTCAGCCACGCCAGGCCCTACCGGTCCTGGATTATCTGGGTCTTCCTGCTGCAGCTGGTCTCCACGATCGCCGCCCTGTACCTGCCGAGCCTGAACGCGCAGATCATCGACGAGGGCGTCACCCGCGGCGACACCGACTTCATCTGGTCCACCGGCATGACCATGCTGATCGTCTGCCTCGTGCAGGTCGTCACCGCCATCGGCGGGGTCTACTTCGGCGCCCGCACCGCCATGGCCATCGGCCGTGACCTGCGCCGTGAGGTGTACCGCAAGGTCGACTCGCTCAGCGCGCTCGAGCTCGGCGGCTTCGGCACCGCGACCCTGATCACCCGGGGCACCAATGACGTGCAGCAGGTGCAGATGCTGGTGCTGATGACCCTTAACTTCATGGTGTCCACCCCGATCATGTGCGTGGGCGGCATCATCATGGCGCTCCGCGAAGACGTCGGGCTGTCCTGGCTCGTCTGGGTGTCGGTGCCGGTCCTGTTCGTCATCGTCGGCTTCCTGGTCTTCCTGCTGCTGCCACTGTTCCGTCTCATGCAGGACCGCCTCGACGGCATCAACAGCGTGCTGCGCGAGCAGATCGTGGGCATCCGTGTTGTGCGTGCCTTCGTGCGGGAGCCCTTCGAATCCGAGCGGTACCGCAAGGCGAACGAATCGATCACCGCGGTGTCGGTGAAGGTCGGCAACATCTTTGTGCTGATGTTCCCGGTGATCATGATGGTGCTGCACCTGGCCACCGCCGCCGTGCTGTGGTTCGGCGGCCAGCGGGTCGACGCCGGCGACATGCAGATCGGCTCGCTCACCGCGTTCCTGCAGTATCTGCTGCAGATCCTGATGGCCGTGATGATGGGCGTCTTCATGGTCATGATGATCCCCCGCGCCATCGTCTGCGCCGAACGCATCACCGAGGTCTTCAACACCGTCAGCAGCCAGACCATCGCCTCCGACGCCCACGTGGCCGCGCCCACCACCGGCGTCGTCGAGTTCTCCGGCGTCAGCTTCGGCTACCCCGGCGCTGAACGCCCGGTGCTCGACAACGTGAGCTTCACCGCGGCGCCCGGCCAGACCACCGCCATCGTCGGGTCCACCGGTGCCGGCAAGAGCACCCTGATCAACCTCATCGCCCGGCTCTACGACGCCCAGCAGGGCGCCGTCACCATCGACGGGGTGCCGGTCTCCAACCTCACCCGCGGTCAACTCGCGACGGTCGTCGGGCTGATCCCGCAGAAGCCGTACCTGTTCTCCGGCACCATCGGCTCCAACCTGCGCTTCGGCCGGGCGGATGCGACGGATGCCGAACTGTGGGAGGCGCTGCGGATCGCGCAGGGCGAGGACTTCGTGCGCGCCATGCCACTCGGCCTCGACGAGCGCATCGCCCAGGGCGGCACCAACGTGTCCGGCGGCCAGCGGCAGCGCCTCTGCATCGCCCGGGCGCTCGTGGCCAAACCCCGGGTGTACCTCTTCGACGACTCCTTCTCCGCCCTCGACGTCGCCACGGATGCGCGCCTCCGCGCCGCGCTCGGCGACGCCACCAGGGACGCCACCGTCATCATCGTGGCGCAGCGGGTGTCGACCATCACCGAGGCCGACCAGATCCTCGTCGTCGACGCCGGCGTGATCACCGGCAGCGGCACCCACGAGGAGTTGTTGGAGTCGAACGCCACCTACCGCGAAATCGTCGAATCCCAGTTGAGCGTTGAGGTGGCGTGACCATGGCCAAGCGAACCAGCAAGCGGGCGGCCTCTGAGACCTCCGACACCGTCCTCGCCGCCGTGGCGGCCGTGGACCTCGAGGAGGACTTCGTTCCCACCGAGGCCGACGGTGACATGTTCGGCGGCACGCCGGCCCGCAAGGCGGAGCACTTCCTGCCCTCCGCCAAGCGCCTGATCGGTCTGATGCGCCCGGAGCGCATGAAGATGATGATCGTCATCGCCCTGGTCGTGGTGTCGGTGGTGCTCACGGTGCTCGCGCCGAAGATCCTCGGCCAGGCCATGGACGCCATCTTCAACGGGGTCATCGGCATGCAGTTGCCGGAGGGCGTGCCGCTGGCGGACGTCGTGGCCCAGGCCCGCGCCGACGGCAACGACCAGTTCGCCGACATGCTGCAGGGCACATCCGTCGTGCCCGGCGAGGGTGTCGACTTCACCGTACTCGGCCGCCTGATCCTCGTGGTGCTCGCCATGTACACGATCGCCTCGGTGCTGTCCTGGGCGCAGGGCTTCATCCTCAACGGCCTGGTGATGCGGGTGGTGTTCACGCTGCGCCAGAACATCGAGGAGAAGCTCAACCGGCTGCCGCTGAGCTACTTCGACACCCGCCAGCGCGGCGACCTGATGTCCCGGGTCACCAACGACGTCGACAACATCCAGCAGTCGCTGCAGCAGGCGTTCTCGCAGCTGGTCCAGTCCGTGCTGACGGTGCTCGGCATCGCCGCGATGATGTTCATCGTGTCCTGGCAGCTGGCGCTCATCGCGCTGATCTCGCTGCCGTTGTCGGCGATCATCGCCGGCGTCATCGGGGTGCGGTCGCAGAAGCTGTTCACCGCGCAGTGGAAGAACACCGGCGCCCTCAACGGCCACATCGAAGAGACCTTCTCCGGCCAGGAGATCGTGCGCGCGTTCGGCCGTGACAAGGAGATGCTCGAGGAGTTCGACAAGCGCAACAACGAGCTCTACACCGCCTCGTTCGGCGCCCAGTTCGTCTCCGGCATGATCATGCCGGCCATGACCTTCGTCTCCTATCTCTCCTACGTGATGATCGCCGTGGTCGGCGGGCTGCGGGTCGCCTCCGGGCAGATGACCCTCGGCGACGCGACCGCGTTCATCCAGTACTCCCGCGAGTTCTCCCAGCCGATCGGGCAGATGGCCGGCATGGCCAACATGCTGCAGTCCGGGGTCGCCTCCGCCGAGCGCACCTTCGAGCTGCTGGATGCCGACGAACAGGACCCGGATACCCGGACCGCCGAGCTGCCCCCGCGCACCAACGGGCACGTCGAGTTCGAGCGGGTGTCGTTCGCGTACACCTCCGACAAGCCGCTGATCGGCGACCTGTCGTTCTCGGCCGAACCCGGCCACACCGTGGCCATCGTCGGCCCCACCGGGGCGGGCAAGACCACGCTGGTGAACCTGGTGATGCGCTTCTATGAGCTCACCGGCGGGCGCATCCTGCTCGACGGCGTGGACATCACGGCGCTGTCCCGCGGGGAACTCCGCTCCCAGGTGGGCATGGTGCTGCAGGATGCGTGGCTGTTCAACGGCACCATCCGCGAGAACATCCGCTACGGCCGGCTCGACGCCACCGACGAGGAGGTCGTGGCCGCCGCCGAGGCCACCATGGTGGACCGGTTCGTGCGCCAGCTGCCCGACGGCTACGACACCGTGATCGACGCGGACGGCGGCAGCGTCTCCGCCGGCGAACGCCAGCTGCTCACCATCGCCCGGGCGTTCATCGCCAACCCGTCGCTGCTCATCCTCGACGAGGCCACCTCGTCGGTGGACACCCGCACCGAGCTGCTCGTGCAGCACGCCATGGCGGCGCTCCGCGCCGACCGCACCTCGTTCGTGATCGCGCACCGCTTGTCGACCATCCGCGACGCGCACACCATCCTGGTGATGCAGGAGGGCCGCATCGTGGAGCAGGGCAACCACACCGACCTGCTGGCGCGCCGGGGCGCGTACTACGACCTCTACATGTCCCAGTTCATGGGCGGCGACCCGGCCGACGACCCCGCTGACGCCGCCGACCCGGCCTCCACCCCGGCGGCCACCCCGGCCCCCTAACCCGTCGGGGTGATGCCACAGCGGATGGCCGGGCTGGCGTGGGCGGCTAGCCCTGGCGGGCCTTCAGGCGCGGGGTCTTCTTGTTGATCACGAAAACCCGACCGCGGCGATGCACGACCTGCGCGCCGGGAAGCTGCTTCAGTGCCTTGAGCGAATTGCGAACCTTCATGGCCGTTTCCTCCTTATTGAGAATGAATATCAATTAGAGTAACAGTCATGACACCGTCTTCATTCCTCACCGTGAACCTCCTCAGCGGGCTCTCCGGTGCGGGCAAATCCTCCATCGCCCGCGCCAGCGGCCGCACCAGCATCCGGCTGAGCAGTACCGACCCGGATGCCGTGAGTCGCGCCATAGCCGGCCACGCCACCCCTGCCGAGGTAATGCTGGAGGTCCACCCGTCCGCCGTGCCGGTCGAGGTCGCCATCTCGCTCATCGCCGCCGGCGGTGACCCGGATCTCCGACCCGACGCCGCCGCCATCCGCCTCGGCAATTTTGTGAGCGTCATCGACGCGTCCAGCTTCTGGCGGGACATCCGCAGCGACAGACTCGCGCCCGAACCCCCGGTGCCCTGCGTCACGCACGGTGAGCACGACCGCACGGTCGCGGATGCCCTTGTGCAGCAGATCGAGTGGGCCAGCGTGATCGTGATCAACAAGACCGATCTGGCCAGCCCGGCCGAGTGCGCGGACCTGATCGACTTCGTGCGGCTGCTGAACCCCTCCAGCCACGTCGTTCGCGCCCGCCACGGGCACAGCTCGGTCAGCCCCTGGCTCCCGCCCCGGGAGAACATGCTGGCGTGGTTGCAGCAGAGCCCTGGCTGGATCCGGCAGCTGAACGGGGAGGGCCTGCTCGGCTCCAGCCGTGCCGGGCTCGGCTGTGTCGTGTACCGGGACCCCCGACCGTTCCACCCGGGCCGTCTCGCCCGTTTCCTCAGCGACCGGGCCACGGAGACCGGTGAGATCCTGCGGTCCCGCGGTCTGTTCCGGCTCGCCTCCCGCCCGCACGTGGTGGGGGCGTGGAACAGCGCCGGCCCCAGCATCGGCTTCGAGCCGACCAGCATGGGCAGCCACGACCCCGAGTCGCCGTGGGGGCAGGAGATCGCGTTCTTCGGCCGGAACCTCGATGCCGCCGGGCTCACCGCGAACCTCGACGCCTGCCTGCTCACCGACAGCGAGTTCGTCGGCGGCCCCCTCGAGTGGCGCAGCCTGGCCGACCCGTTCCCGGCGTGGGACCTCGACCGCGACGACGCCTGACCCTCACCGGAGAATTCGCTCAATTACGGAAAAAGCACCCTCATTCGCCGGAATGAGGGTGCTTTTTACGGAACTGACGTGCCGGCAACGGCTGGGGCTAGAAGTCCCAGTCGTCGTCTTCGGTGTTGACTGCCTTGCCGATCACATACGAGGAGCCCGACCCGGAGAAGAAGTCGTGGTTCTCGTCGGCGTTCGGGGACAGGGCCGACAGGATCGCCGGGTTCACGTCGGTGACGGCCTTGGGGAACATGGCCTCGTAGCCGAGGTTCATCAGCGCCTTGTTGGCGTTGTAGTGCAGGAACTTCTTCACGTCCTCGGTCAGGCCGACCTGGTCGTAGAGGTCCTGCGTGTACTGCACCTCGTTCTCGTACAGCTCGTACATGAGGTTGAAGGTGTAGTCCTTGATCTCGTCCTTGCGCTCCTGCGTGGCGCCCTCGAGACCCTTCTGGAACTTGTAGCCGATGTAGTAACCGTGCACCGCTTCATCCCGGATGATCAGGCGGATGAGGTCGGCCGTGTTGGTGAGGCGGGCGCGGCTGGAGAAGTACATCGGCAGGTAGAAGCCCGAGTAGAACAGGAACGACTCGAGCAGCACCGAGGCGACCTTGCGCTTGAGCGGGTCGTCGCCCTGGTAGTAGTCCATCACGATGGACGCCTTCTTCTGCAGGTTGACGTTCTCCGTCGACCAGCGGAACGCCTCGTCGATCTCCTTCGTCGACGCGAGGGTCGAGAAGATCGAGGAGTAGCTCTTGGCGTGCACGGACTCCATGAACGCGATGTTCGTGTAGACGGCTTCCTCGTGCGGGGTGATCGCGTCGGGGATCAGCGAGACGGCGCCCACGGTGCCCTGGATGGTGTCGAGCAGGGTCAGGCCGGTGAACACGCGCATGGTGAGCTGCTGCTCCACCGGGGTGAGCTGGTTCCAGGACTGCACGTCGTTGGAGAGCGGGATCTTCTCGGGCAGCCAGAAGTTGTTGACGAGGCGGTTCCAGACCTCGACGTCTTTCTCGTCTTCGATCTTGTTCCAGTTGATCGCGTCAACGTGGGAGACGAGCTTGAGCTTGTCAATCATTTCTTGAGTCCTTTTGTGGTGGTGCACCGTTGGTCGAGCTTGTCGAGACCCCGAGATCTCGAGATCTGCTTGCGTGGTCTCGACAAGCTCGACCACCGATTCGTACTACGAGACTAGAGCGCGCAGCTGACGCAGCCCTCCACCTCGGTTCCCTCGAGGGCCATCTGGCGCAGACGGATGTAGTAGATCGTCTTGATGCCCTTCTTCCACGCGTAGATCTGCGCGCGGTTGATGTCGCGGGTGGTGGCGGTGTCCTTGAAGAACAGCGTCAGCGACAGGCCCTGGTCCACGTGCTGCGTGGCGGCGGCGTAGGTGTCGATGACCTTCTCGTAGCCGATTTCGTAGGCATCCTGGTAGAACTCGGTGTTGTCGTTCGTCATGAACGGCGCCGGGTAGTACACGCGGCCGAGCTTGCCT
>Ga0247806_10001015_pt1 | contig 14607 bp, 9 predicted proteins | sample UWRJL059202B1_FD_179935 | JGI IMG/M metagenome (GOLD analysis project Ga0247806, IMG submission 179935) | Plant litter microbial communities from Arlington Agricultural Research Station in Wisconsin, United States - UWRJ-L059-202B-1 | ecosystem: Environmental > Terrestrial > Plant litter >... | reverse complement strand
GGGTTTCCGAGGGTGATCCCTATCGCCGAGCAGTCGACCGTCGTCGCGTCGTCGGTCAGCTCGAGCGGCAACCGGGTGCAGGCCACCCTCGAGGCCACGACGACGCAGTCGCCGGCGAGCGTCACCGAGTACTACCGCACCGTGTTCGCGGCCCTGTCGCTGCCCGGCACGTCCACTCCGGCGACCGGCGGTTCGAGCGGCACGGTGTTCTCGCGCGGGGGCGACAGCGTCACCCTGACCGTGAAGCCCGACGGCGACGGCGCCCACTACTCCCTCTTCGGCGCCATCGATGTGACCCGCTGATCGGCGCCGCCCGTGTACATCTCCCTCCCCCAACGCGGCCCGCGCCAGAAGAACGGCGCCCCCGCCGCGCGTGTGTCATCCGTCGTCGTGACCCTCGGCGTGGTGAGCATGCTCACCGACATCTCGTCGGAGTCGGTGGCCTCGATCCTTCCCCTCTATATAACGGGCGCGCTCGGGCTGTCGACGATCGCCTACGGGTTCATCGACGGCATCTACCAGGGGGTGAGCGCGATCGTGCGCATCGGCGGCGGCTGGGCGTCCGACCGCACCGACAACCCGAAGTGGGTGGCGTTCTTCGGCTACGCGGCCTCCGCCGCCACGAAGGTCGGCCTGTTGTTCGTGAGCGGATTCGCCGGGATCGCCTCGGTGATCGCCCTCGACCGCCTCGGCAAGGGCGTGCGCACGGCGCCCCGCGACGCGCTCATCACCGCGTCGTCCGTGCCATCCAATCTCGGCAAGTCGTTCGGTGTGCACCGCATGCTCGACACGATCGGGGCGGCCGGCGGGCCGTTGCTCGCCTTCCTGATCCTCTACTTCGTGCCTACCGGCTACCATCTCGTCTTCATCGTGTCGCTCGGCTTCGCGGTGGTGGGCGTGGTGATCCTGGGGCTCGTCGTCCCGGCGATCCGTCCACGGCGGCAGAGCGCTGCCGCGGGCGAGCCGCGCCAGCCGTTCCGCTGGCGCACCCTCGCCGAGCCGCGCCTGCGCCGCCTCATGCTCACCGCCGGGATCCTCGCTGTCCTCACCGTGGGCGACGGCTTCATCTACCTCGTCCTGCAAGACCGCAGCCCCTTCGCGGCACAGTGGTTCCCTCTGCTCTACGTGGGCACCAACGTGGCCTTCTTCATATTCGCCGTGCCCCTCGGCCGGCTCGCCGACCGCTTCGGCCGCGCGCGCGTGTTCGTGCTCGGACACGTCGCCCTCCTCGGCGCCTACGCGTGCGCCGCCCTGCCGGTGGGCGGGGCCGCAGTCACCGTCGCCTGCCTCGTGCTGCTCGGCGCGTTCTACGCGGCGACCGACGGGGTGCTCGCCGCGCTCGCGAGCGAGGCCACCCCGCCCGAGAACCGCGCCACAGGGATCGCGGCGGCGCAGACCGTCGTCGCCATCGGGCGCCTCGTCGGCTCGACCGCCTTCGGCATCCTCTGGTTCGCCGTCGGCCGTGAGCTCGCGGTCATCATCGTCGCGGCCGCCCTCGCCGCCGCCATCCCCGCGCTGCTGGTGATGGTGCGCCCGCTCGCACGGACTGCGGCCGCCTGATGACGCCCCGCGCGCGCCTCGTCACCGCCGTCGTGCTGACGGTCGTGCTGCTCGGATCGACCGCCGCGTACGCGGTCAGCGCCATCGTCGGCCACCAGGCCCGGCAGGCGATCCCCGCCGAGGCCCAGACCGCGGCCTTCGACAGGCAGGTGGCGGCCGGCCGCATCGTCTTCCGGAACACGACGGCGGATGCGGCCTACGGGCTCGTGGCGAGCGTTTCTGCCGACGACCCCTCCGGCGATCGCTCGGTCACCGACATCGCGTGCGACCGCGTCTACTCCGAAGCCCGGTCGACCATGTGCCTGCGCATCGACCGTGGAGTGCTGACGACGTTCTCGGCGAACCTCCTCGACACCGCCGGAACCGTGCAGCGCAGCTGGTCGCTGCCCGGCATCCCGAGCAGGACGCGTGTCTCGTCCGACGGCGAGCGCGTCGCCTTCACCTCGTTCGTGACGGGAGAGGCCTACGCCACCGTGGGTTTCGCCACCGCGACGCAGATCTCCACGATCCACGGTGACGACTACGGCAATCTCGAGGACTTCGCCCTCACGATCGACGGCACGCCCAACACCGCGGCCGACCGCAACTTCTGGGGGGTCACGTTCACGAGCGACCCCGACGTGTTCTACGCCACCGCCGCCACGGGCTCGAAGACCTGGCTCGTGCGCGGAGACCTCGCCGCGCGCACCCTCACCTCGGTGCGCGAATCGGTCGAGTGCCCGTCGCTCTCACCCGACGAGACCCGCATCGCGTTCAAGAAGAACATTTCGACGACCGCGACCGCGCACTGGTCGATCGCCGTGCTCGACCTGACCACGAACAAGGAGACAGTGATGCCCGATCCCCGCAACATCGACGACCAGATCGAATGGCTCGACGACTCGACACTGCTCTACGGCCTGGCCCGAGACGACCAGCCGGGCGACAGCGACGTCTGGTCGATCCCGGCCGACGGTCGCGGCGCATCCGCTCTCTTCATCGAACACGCGACGTCGCCGTCGGCGGTCCGGCCGTGAGCGCCGAACGCATCACTCTCGGCGGCTGCCCGATCGACCTGCGCGACCGCTCCGGTGCCGTCGAGGAGATCCGGCAGCGCTCCCTCGACGGCGAGGCGCCGCCGCTCGGAGTGGTGTCGGTCAACCTCGACCACGTGCACCACTTCGGCAGCGGGTCGCGCTGGCAGGGCGTGATCGACCGCGCACCGCTCGAATGGCTGCACCTCATCGACGGTGCACCGATCGCGACACAGGCCAGCCGCCTCACCGGGCGGGCCTGGCCGCGGCTCGCCGGCAGCGACCTGATCGACGACGTGCTGCGGGCGGCCGAGAGCGACGGGGTGCGGGTCGGTTTTCTCGGCGGCGACGACGAGACGCACGCCGCCCTGCGCGACCGGCTCGCCGACGACTATCCGGCGCTCGAGCTCGCCGGGCTGTGGTCGCCGTCACGCGACGACCTCGGCGACCGGGAACGCTCCGGCGAGATCGCGAGGCAGATCGCCGAGGCCCACACCGGGATCCTCGTGGTCTGCCTCGGAAAACCGCGTCAGGAACTGTGGATGGCCCACCATGGCGAAGCGACCGGCGCCCGGGTGCTCCTCGCCTTCGGTGCCGTCGTCGACTTTCTCGCCGGCCGGGTCGACCGCGCCCCCCAGTGGGTCGCCGGCGCCGGCGTCGAATGGGCCTGGAGGCTCGCCCACGAACCGCGCAGACTCGCGACGCGCTATCTCGTCGACGGTCCGCCCGCCTACCGTTCCGTGCATCGACAGCAGGGGCCCGCTACCAGACCGCGCAGCGCGACCGGACGCTTCCTTCCGGAGAGCGAGCACGCCGACGTCGCGGTGGCCATCGTCACTTACAACAGCGCGCGGCACGTCGGTGCGTTGATCGAGAGCCTGCGGGCCGAGGCGGAACACCTCCGGCTGCGCGTGGTCGTGGCCGACAACGGGTCGACCGATTCGACCAGGGCTCTCGTCGCGGCGCACCCCGACATCATCACGGTCGACCCCGCCGGTAACCGCGGCTACGCCATGGGCATCAACCTCGCACTGCGCCGGGCCGGCGACGCGGAGGCGCTCCTCGTGCTGAATCCCGATCTCGAGGTCGAGGCCGGGTCGATCTCCGAGATGCTGCGGCGGCTCCGCCAGCCGGGCGTCGGCGCGGTGGTGCCGAAAGTCCTCGCCCCCGACGGCGCCGTGTACCACTCGCTGCGCCGCGAGCCGACGATCTGGCGCGCGATCGGCGACGCGCTGCTCGGCAGCCGTGGCGGCGACCGGCCGGCCTTCTCGAGCGAGACCGACACCAACCCGGAGAGCTACCAGCACGCGCACCGCGTCGAATGGGCGACGGGTGCGGCTCTGCTGGTTCGCCGCGAGGTCGCCCGGGTGGCCGGCCAGTGGGACGCCCGGTTCTTCCTCTACTCGGAGGAGACCGACTACTTCCGCAGGCTCCGCGACCTCGGGTACGAGATCTGGTTCGAACCCCACGCACGGGTGAGCCACGATCGCGGCGGATCGGGCACCTCGCCGGAACTGGCGGCGCTGATGGCGGTCAACCGCGTGAGGTACGTGCGCAAACACCACACACCGGGCTACGCCGCCGGGTTCCACGCCGCCGTGATCCTGCACGAGGCGATGCGCAGCTACACGAGGGAGCATCGCGACACCCTCCGCGTGCTGCTCGACCAGCCGTCGTGGAGACGCCTGCCCCACGCAACGCGGTGGGCCGCGCATCCCCGTTCCAGGCCGATCGGCGCCGTCATCGTGCCTGCCCACAACGAGGCGGCGGTGATCGCGCGCTCGCTACGCGCACTGGCTCCGCTCGCCGACGGCGGGACCGCCGAGGTGATCGTCGTGTGCAACGGCTGCACCGACGACACAGCGCAGATCGCCAGGGGATTCGCCGGGGTGCGGGTCGTCGAGATCGACCGACCGTCCAAGGCATCCGCGCTGAACGCGGGAGACGCCGCGGCGACGTCGTGGCCACGCCTTTACCTGGACGCCGACGTCGAGATCCACCCCGGGGCCGTCGCCGCGGTCTTCGCAGAGCTGAAGACCGGTCGGGTGCTCGCCGCGCGTCCCGCCTTCCGCTACGACACGAGCGGGGCGACGGGGCTCGTCCGCGCCTACTACCGGGCACGCGCACGGGTGCCATCGAGCGACGAGTCGCTCTGGGGCGCCGGCGCGTACGCGCTGAGCGAAGCCGGCCACGCCAGGCTCGGCCGCTTTCCCGACGTGACCGCCGATGATCTCGTGGTCGACTCGCTGTTCGTCCCGGGCGAGAAGGTCGTCGTCGCCACCGAGCCGGTGCGTGTCCGCACCCCGCGCAGCCTCGCCGGGCTGCTCGCGATACTCACCCGACAGCACCGCGGCAACCTGGCGGCTCCGGCTCAGCCGACGACCTCGACCACCGTCGTCGAGCTGGTCTCGAGCGTGCGCGGTCCGTTCACGCTCTCCGACGCCACCGTGTACGCCCTTCTCACCACGGTGGGCCGCCGACGCGCACGCCGTCGGGCGGCAGCGACCTCGGTCTGGGAGCGCGACGAGTCGAGCCGCGCTGGCGACACGCGCTCTCCGCGGGCGCCGGGTCCCGTCGTCGCCCGAACCCGCACGACCAGCCACCGGGTGCCGCTCTTCGACGAGGAGTCCTGAGTGCGCGCGAACGGACGGCGCCCGTGACCCTCGCGATCCTGACGCCGTCGTACGCCCCCGACTTCGACAGCTTCTCCGCGCTGCATCGGTCGGTGCTCGAGTTCACCGATCCCGCTGTGCTGCACTACGTAGTCGTGCCCGACGAAGACCTCCCCCTCTTCGCCACCATCCGGTCGAGCCGGATGGTGCTGGTGGGCTACCGCACGCTGCTGCCCAGGACGTTCGTGTCGACCGCGTGGTTCGCCCACGCTGTCGCCCGCATCCCCCGCGTGCCCCGCGGTGCCCGCTTCATCGCCGTCAACACGCGACGTCCGTGGCCGCCGCTGCGCGGCTGGTTGCTGCAGCAGATCGTGAAACTCAGCATGGCGATGCGGGCCGAGTGCGACACCGTCCTCGTCATCGACTCCGACGCGCAGCTCATCCGCCCGGTCGCCGAAGGGACTTTCTCGTCGGGAGCAGCGGTGCGGTTCTACCGCAAGCCGGCCGCGATCACCGCGGAGATGACCGGGCATGTGGAGTGGCACGCGGCCGCGCGGCGCATGCTGGGCGTCGCACCCGGCGGCCCGCCGCCGTACGCCGACCCGATCGGCAGCCTGATCTCCTGGGACCCGGACGTCGTGCGGCTGTGCACCGCGCGACTGGCGGACGTCTCCGGCCGGGCGTGGGAGACCGCCGTCTCCCGCGAATGGGAGTTCTCGGAGTACGTGCTCTACGGCGAGTACCTCGCCGAGTTCGGCACCGAGCGGCAGCTCTCGTTCGTCGCGGACCGCACACTGTGCCACAGCCACTGGGACCCGCATCCCCTCGACCTCGAGAGGGCCGCAGAATTCGTCGAGTCGATCCATCCCGACGACATCGCCGTGCACGTCCAGTCGAACTCGCACACCCCGCCGGAGGTACTCCGATTCATCCGATCTGCAGTGCAGTGAATCAGCTCGTCGGTACCCCCCGAATGAGGGTCCTCTCATATCCCATTCATTCGTATCGACACGGTGTTAGCGTGGTTCGCGATCGCACTCAGGTGCGCCGAATTCGAACGGAGAATGTTCCGATGCCACACTCCCCCGACCATAGTCTCCACCGCAAAAACCCGCCGCGCAGACCCCTTGCGAAATGGGCGATGAGTGCCGTTTCCGCGAGCGCCGTCGTGGCGCTGTCGCTGGTCACCTTCATCCAGGGCCCGCAGGCGGCGAACGCCGACGAGAGCGTCTTCGACGGGTCGCGCACGCCGGAAATGGTGACCGACCCCGACACCCAGGCGGTCGAGCTGGGCGTGCGGTTCACGACCGACGCCGACATCACCGTCACCGGCATGAAGTTCTTCAAGGGCCCCGACAACACGGGCGAGCACGTCGGCACCCTGTGGAACTCGTCGCGGACGGCGCTGTCGACGGTGACGTTCTCGAACGAGACGCGATCCGGATGGCAGACCGCCACGTTCGCGGAGCCGGTCGCCGTCGCCGCGGGCGAGACCCTGGTGGCCTCGTACCTCGCGCCCAACGGACGGTACTCTGCCGACTCGAGCGGATTCGACCGCTCCGTCTCCGACGGAACAGTGACGTTCCCCGAGGGCGCCGGCGTCTACACCTACCGCCCCGGCGGATTCCCGTCGAAGAACTTCGAGAACTCGAACTACTACGTCGACATCCTCTACACGGCAGCAGCGGTCCCGCCGGCCGAGCCCACGCAGCCACCGGCCGAGCCGACCACGCCGCCGGTCGAGCCCACGACACCGCCGGTAGACCCGACGACTCCCCCGGTCCCCCCGGTGGTCCCCCCGGTCGACACACCCCTTCCGCCGGTGGTTCCCCCGGCCGGCGGCGACGGCACCCTCGACCTTCCCCGTGATCCCTGGTGGGGAGGCCCGGCCTACTACGCGAAGTTCTCGAAGGCCAACGCGGCCGGCTGGGACGAGCCCGGGTTCTTCCCGATCTCCGTCTTCTTCGGCAAGCCCGAGCACGCCAAGACCCTCGCCGGCCTCGGAGTGAACACGTACATGGGCGCCGAGCACGACGGCTCGAGCGTCGACACCATCACCGGCCAGGGCATCTCGCTGCTCGCGCAGCCCGAGTGGAGCCCGAGCGAAGTCGGCAACGACCCGCTCGTCGTCGGATGGCACGTCTCCGACGAGTGCGAGATGGGACTGGGCGGATGCAACGACGGTGACGACGAGTACGGACGACTCGCCACCCAGAAGCAGTTCGTCGACGAGGCCCGCTCGCACAACGACGGCCGCTTCGTGCAGGCGAACTTCGGCAACGGAGTGCTCGGCAACTACTGGGCGCCCAACACCATGGACGACCACGTCGGACTGCTCGACGTGACCAGCGTCGACAAGTACGCCTACTCGAGCCCGCACGTGCAGTCCATCCTGCCCGGCTCGCCCGCCTGGCCGAAGGGCAAGAAGACCGCGGGTGCCAGCAGCTACGGCTGGCTGCAGGACCGGATGGAGTCGTTCGCGGCGCCGGCAGCGTCGAAGCCGAACTGGGTGTTCGTCGAGACGGCCATGCCGTACCTCACCGAGGGCGGCGCCAAGGCGATCAGCGGCGACCAGCTCGAGGGCGCGGTCTGGAACGGCATCATCCACGGTGCCGCCGGAATCGCCTACTTCCAGCACAACAACAGCGGCTGCGGCAACTACTCGCTGATCGACTGCGGGGCCGCACTGCAGAACAAGGTCAAGGCCGTCGACGCGAAGGTCGCGTCGCTCGCGCCGGTCATCAACACCCAGTCGTACGTCTGGAACTTCGGGCCGCAGCTGGAGACCATGCTCAAGACCCAGGGCGGTTCGGCGTACATCTTCGCCATGACCGACGGCGGCACCGGAACCCGCTCGTTCACCCTTCCCGCAGGGGTGACCGGAAACGTCGAGGTGGTCGGCGAGGGCCGCACCATCGCGGTGTCGAACGGATCGTTCAGCGACTCGTTCGCGAGCGAGTCGACCCACCACGTCTACCGGATCGCGCTCGGCTGATCGAATAGCACGATCGCGCTCAAGGCGGTCGCGCACGGGAAACCGTGCGCGACCGCTTTCGTGTTTTCGGGGGCGCATAGCACCCTCGTTCTGCCCCCAGTTCGAGGGGCGTGGCGAAACTCGCAGAGCTGTACCCTGTAGAAACCATTTGGAGGAATCTGCACCCGATCGGAGGATCTGCTGATGGCTCGCGGCTCCCTCGTACCCGAAACGGCGGCGCACGCGGCGACGACCGTCGCGCGTGCCACCGGCCACCCGGCGCAGGTCGACGTCACGTCGGACGGCGCCGCGCTGGCCGCGCAGGGCCGCACTCCTCTGCTGTTGCGACTGACCGCGTTCTCGATGTTCGTCTTCCCCTCGAGCATGGTGATCAAGGACATCGGCGCCGCAGGCACGGTGCCCATGATCCTGTCGTGCCTGCTGTTCGTCTTCTGGCTGGCGTCGTGGATCTGGCGCCTCCACGACCCCGTGCGGGTCCGGCATCCCGGCCGCATGGCTGGCGTGTTCTTCGTGCTCGGGATCATCGCCTCCTACACGGCCCTCTACGGCGGTTGGACGGGTGACGCCACCGTCACCGGACTGGCCGCCGCCGACCGCTGGCTCATCCTCGCGTTCGCCAGCCTCGGTCTCATCCTCGTCGCCGCCGAGTCGGTGAAGTCGATGGCCGACGCAATGCAGCTGCTGCGGTGGCTGCTCGCGGGCGCGTTCTTCTGCGGCGTCGTCGGCCTGATCCAGTTCACCCTGCGTGTGAACCCGATGGAGTGGGTGCAGCTCGCCATGCCCGGCTTCACCTACAACGGCGGAGACACCCCGTTCCAGGCCAGAGGCAATCTGGTGCGGGTGGCGGGCAGCACCTTCCATTCCATCGAGTTCGGCGTCGTCAGCGCGATGCTGCTGCCGCTGTCGATCTGGCGGGCCCTGTACGACCAGCGCGGTCAGCGCTGGTTCCACTGGCTGCAGACGGGGCTGCTCGTCTTCGCGGTGGCCGCGACGGTGTCGCGGTCGGGCACCCTCGCATCCGTCGTCGCCATCGCGGTGCTGCTCCCGTTCCTGCCTCGAATCGCCCGGCAGCGCACCATCGCGGCGCTGCCGTTCGTGATCATCGCGCTCTTCGTCGCCGTGCCTGGGTTCGTCGGCACCATCACCGACGCTCTCGGCGCCGACACGTCCGACCCGTCGATCGCCACGCGGGTGAACAACTATCCGCGGGTGGCGCGCATGATCGACGCGAAACCGTGGTTCGGCGTCGGGCCGGGCAACTACACGGTGCAGAACGCGCAGGAGATCCTCGACAACCAGTACCTCAACACCATCGTGAGCATGGGGATCGTCGGGTTGATCTGCGTCTTCATCTACCTCGTGCTTCCCGGTGTCGCGGCGCTGCACTCGGCCCGTCACGCCACGTCCCCGGCGCTTCGCTGCCTCGCGGGGGCATCCGCCGCAGGACTCGCGGTCGCGGCCGTCTGCTCGGTGACCTTCGACTCCCTGTCGTTCCCCACCTTCGCCCTCAGCTACCCGCTGCTCGTCGGGCTCTCCGGGGCCATCTGGATCATGGTGAAGAACGAGGGCAGCTCCCCGGCTCCGGCCACGACAACACCGCAAACTACCCGAATGGATTGACGGCATGGACCCCCTCGCAGTGATTCGAACGATCTGGCGGATGAAGTGGTTCGCCTTTCCCGCGATCATCCTGACCGTCGCCGCCGCGGTGGCGGTGTACTTCTACGGGCCGAGAACCTACGAGTCGAGCATCTCGTACGCGCTCGTCAACCCGAAGATCCCCACGGAGGCCGAGCTCGAGCTCGATCCCACACTCGTCGACCTCAACGCCGACAACCCCTACCTCCGGTCGTCCGATCCCAATCTGGTCGCCAACGTCGTGATCACGCGCCTCAACGCTCCCGGAACGCAGGAGGAGTTGGAGCGACAGGGACTGGGCACCGAGTTCCTGGCCACCCCCGGCGCGGGCGGCGGGGGGCTCATCGTATCGATCACCGCGTCGGGAGAGACCGAGGCCCAGTCGCTCGCGACCATCCGCGAGCTGGGCACGCTGTTCGAGGAGAGCCTGCACAGTGTGCAGACGATCAACGGGGCCGACGAGCGCTTCCTGTTCACCCCGATCGTCGTGGCCGAGCCCGACCGCGCCACCGAGAAGCTCTCGAGTCGTGTGCGCACGGTGATCATGGTGTCTCTCGGCGGGGTGATCCTGATCTTCGGCGCGATCTCGCTGGGAACCTGGGTCGAATCGTCGAGAAAGGCGCACCGCGCCCGCAAGGCCGAGGTGAAGGCCGCGGCGGAGGCGAAGGCCGACGCCGACGCGAAGGCTGACGCAGACGCGAAGGCCGCGTCAGAGGCGGAGGCGAAGGCCGAGGCCGGCGCGACGGCCGAGACGCAGCCCGCGGCCGCGCGCGGCAACGACGCCGGCACCGACGGCGGCGCCGTCGACGATGACTCCGCCGATCTCAGGCGCGGTCGAGCGTCTGCGACTCGATGAACGCGGCCACACTCTGCGCGGCGTCGGCCCAGCTGGCGCCGACGACCGAGCGCGAGAGCCGGGCCGGAGCCGTGGACAGGTCGTACGAGTCGTAGGCCGCCTGCATCGCCGCGGAGAGTGCTCCCGGCGTGGCATCCGCCCACACCACTTCGGGGTTGTCCAACACGACGCGGTTGTGGTGCGCGTCGTTGACGACCGGGACCGTCCCGCTGGCCAGCAGCTCCCACGGGATCAGCGACACATTGGTGAATGAGAGGCTGAGGCCCACCCGGCAGCTGTTGTACAGGTCGTCGAGCTGGTCGGGGCGCAGCCGTCCGTGATTCACCGCCGCGAACGGGACCTGCGGCACCGGGTCGCCGAAGAGGTGGATCGGCACGTCGGGGCGGGCCCGCGCGAACCGCTCGAGGGCGAGCATGCCCGTCGCGTGGCCCCGCCGGGCCACCCCCGGCTTGGTGTAGAAGACGACGCCGTCGCGGGCGGCGGGCGCACCGGCACCGGATGCGACGGAGTAGACGTCGAGGTCGGCTCCGAACTCGAAGTGGCTGCTGTGCATGCCGAACCGGTCGGCGAGCTCCTCGGCGAGCCACGCTCCCGCGGTGATGCCGGTGAAGCCGAAGCGGTAGGTGTCTTCGGCGAGCGCGTACAGCGACCCGTGGGCGTAGAAGTACGGCTCGTAGTCCTGCACGAAGTACATCCGGCGACCCGACAGGTGCGGACGGGACGCGAGCACGTGCGCGCTCTGCCACGAGGTCGCCACCCACACGTCGGCGTCCGTCGAGCCGCCGCCGCCGGAGATCGCCGCCACGTCGTGCACCGAGGCGGCGACGGCGGGCCAGTTCTCGCGGACCACCCGCTCGTGCCTCGCGAGGTCGCCGTGCGAGGTGTCGTAGAGGTAGAGACGGTTGTCGTGTCCCGCGCGCTCGAGCCCCTCGATCATGCGGAACATCGTGGTGTGGCCGCCCGAGCCGGCGCCGGGCGGGGTGGTGATCCAGCCGATCCTCAACGGCCGGCCCGAGACCCGCACGGGTTCGGCGAACGGCGCGAGCTGGGTCGAGTCGGCGACGTCGGAGGCGAGCAGCGGCAGTTCCTCGGCTTCCGCACCGAGCACGCGGTGACCGACCCTGCGCGCGCGTCGTCGGGCGCCCTCCAGCCCCTCCGCCCTGAGCACCCGGATGACCTGCCGCGCTCGCGAGCGCGCGTTATCGAGCATGGTTGTCTCCGATCGTCGTCGCCGCCACTGCGAGGTCCCCCGAGAGTACGAGCGGCCGGCCGTCTGCCGTCGCCCGGATCGCCTGCGCGTGCCGCCTGATGCACAGCTCGTCGTCGAAGCGGGCGAGGGAGTCGGCCGCGATGGCCGCACGGGAGTCGAGCGGCATGGTGCCGCGGGCGAGGGCGGTCATCGCGTCGACCAGCTCGGCGCGGTTGGCCTGCTCGCGGAAGCGGGCAGCGCTGATGGCCGCCCAGTCGACGGCCAGCGGGTCGCCGAGCGGGTTGGCGATCAGGGCGCCCTTCGCGGGGCCGCCGGTGAGCTGCTCCCTGGCTCCGCCGACGTCGCTCACCACGACGGGCACCCCCGAGGCGAGCGCCTCCATCGACGAGAGCGACCAGCCCTCGAAGAACGAGTCGAGAGCGAAGGCGTCGGCGGCCGCGAGCAGCGCCGCGACCTGCGGGGTGTTCTGGCGCAGGTGCAGGCGGTCGCCGTGCGGCAGCCGCTGCTTCAGCGCCATCACCTGGCCCGTGTACGACCTGTCGTCGGAGCGGCCGCAGATGAGCAGGTGCGCGTCGGGTGCCGCCGCAGCGACCTCGTCGAACGCGCTGGCCAGCGCGTAGCCGTTCTTCTGCAGCGAGTGCCTGGCCAGCGACACGAAGAGGAACTCGTCGGTGAGGCCGAGTGCGGCCCGCGCCCGGGCGCGGTCGACCGACTGCACCCGGTGCGAGTCGACCCCGTTCGGGATAGTCAGGATGCGCGCCGGGTCGAGCTCGCGGTCGAGGGCGAGGTACTGCAGCCGCACCATCTCGCTCACGCTGATCAGGCCGGAGACGAGGCTTCTCCTGCGCACCACGTCGGCGGGCGCCGCCCCGAAGAGGTTGTGCATGCCGTGCAGCGTCTCGACCGCGGGGATGCCGAGTTCGGCCGCCGCCTCGAGGGGCCAGTCGGCAGAACCGTGGATGCTGAGCACGTCGGGCCGCCAGGCTCTCATCCAGGCGGGTCCGGCCGCGCGCTTCGGGTCGACCACCTCGATGCCCTCGTCGGCGAGCGCGCGGCCGATGCCGCCGATGCCTTTCGCCGGGTCATCCGACGCCACCATGACCGCGGTGAGTATGCCGTGCCGGCGCAGCCGCCGCGCGAGAAACGCCACGAACTCGTCCATGCCGGAGGCGTCGACCGACTCGGTGACCAGGAGACAGCGCAATTGCGACGCGCCCCCGGCCGAGCCGGTCGCCGCGGTCGCCACGGCGGGGGGCGCGGCTTCCACGGCGGGCCACTCGAGCGCGGGTGCGGCGGCCGAGGGGATCAGCGGTGCCGCCCAGCCGTCGACGACCGCCTCGCTCTCGAGGTCGCGGCCGAGCAGCGCCCGCGCGCGCTGCCGGAGCGGGGCGGGGATCCACGCGAGCCGCCGCTGCAACGAGAGCAGGATGCGCTGGCGCGCCGCGCCGCTCACGGGGTCACCGCCACGACGGGTCGGCGCCGACGGAGCCGCCGGACGACGAGTGCGACGAGCTCGTGGAACGGCGCCGGCTGCACCAGCCGCACGACGCCGAGGTGCAGTGCCACGATCACGAGTCCGACGACGAGCAGCACGACGAGAGCCGGCAACTCGGCGAGCATCGCCATCGCGGCGATCCCGCCGGCGGCGGAGACCACGCCGGCGATCGCGACCAGCGCGAACGGTCTCGCGACCGTCCACGGGGTCGAGTCGACCAGCCGCGCGACGAGCACCCAGCGCACGACCGTGGCGACGAACGCGACGACGACAAACCCGACGGAGATGCCGACGAGACCGTAGCGGGAGGCGAAGAGCGTAGTCGCGACCGTGAGCACGTCGATGACTATCGCGTAGACGAGCCACCGCCCCGGCTTGCCGACGCCGTAGAAGAGCCCGTTGTCGAGCATGGCGCCCAGAGTCATGATGCCCGCGACGGCAAGCGCCTGGGCGGGCACGATGCTCGGCCCCCACTGGTCGCCGAACAGCAGTGGCACGATGAGCGGCGCGCCGACCGCGACGAACACCATGACCGGCATCACCACGACGTACGACAGAGCGAGGGCGCGCAGGTAGCCGGCCCGCAGCCGGTCGACCGTCTCCCTGATCTGCGAGAACACGACGGTCGAGACCGGCAGGATCGCGGCGGCGGAGAGGTCGTGCGTCGCCTGGATGAGACGCTGCGCGATGTTGAGAAAACCGAGAGCGGTGACGCCGAGCGTCGAGACCACGATCGCCGTCTCGGCCCAGAGGCGGGCGAGGGCGACGAGCTCGACGCCGACGACGTTCGTGCCGAACCGGAACATCGTCGCGAACTGCACACGGTCGAAGACGAACGACGGATGCCACCGGGCCGACACCCACGCGAAGACCAGCACGACGGCCTGATTGACGAGCAGTTGCAGCACGAGCGCCCAGACGCCCCAGCCCATCAGAGCGACGGCGATCGCCGTGACCTGGCCGATCGCCCCGGCCGCGAAGGACTGCAGGGCGAGCGCGCGGAAGGCGAGCCTGCGGCGAAGCAGCGCCACGGGAATCGAGGCGAGCGAGACGAGCAGCACGGCGGGCGACAGTCCGATGAGCACGGGGGCGACCTGGGGCAGCGAGAAGGCCGACCCGAGGGTCGGCGCGAGCACGACGAGGCCTCCGGCCAGCAGCACCCCCGCCGACATCGAGTACCAGAACGCCGTGCTCAGCACCCGCTGCGAGGCATCCGCCACCTGCACGA
>Ga0247806_10001014_pt1 | contig 14613 bp, 14 predicted proteins | sample UWRJL059202B1_FD_179935 | JGI IMG/M metagenome (GOLD analysis project Ga0247806, IMG submission 179935) | Plant litter microbial communities from Arlington Agricultural Research Station in Wisconsin, United States - UWRJ-L059-202B-1 | ecosystem: Environmental > Terrestrial > Plant litter >... | reverse complement strand
ACAGGTGCTCGGAAAGTTAAACCTTGCCAAAGTTATCTTACCCGAATTATTTTTCGAAACGGATTGGGCAGAAGAATTGAACCAGCTGATGCTGAGGACTGCGGACTGGGGCGATACCATCAACGAAACAGCTTCAAATGACGCAGCAGGCTATTTAAAAGCAGTTTTTTCTCAACAGTATCATTAGCTCATTAATGGGCTTTGATGCAGGAGTCAACCTCAAATGCGCTGGGTTGCTTGATTAATGTAAGGCGATCTGCGCTCCAGTCTACATAGCCCATATTTTGAAATTTCTTAAGCCAGCCTTCCATAGGCCATTTATTCCATTTGCTTTTAAAAATATTGGCATTAATTAAGATATCCTGCAAGTGATTTAATGGTGGATTGTAACTCGGATGGTACTGGTGATAGGCGAATGTATTTACGGTGCTAATAGGGACCAGGTTTTTCCTGGCATTGAAAGAGAAATCTGTATCCTCAGCACCGTAACCTTTAAATGATTCATCAAAACCACCAATACGTTTGAAAACGGCTTTACTACAGCCGAAATTAAGTGACCAGAAGAGCTCATAGGTATATTCCATATCAGCGTCACGAACCGGATCCGGATCGCTAAGTTCCTGCAGATTTTCTAAGACGTTTGGTTGCATCATGGCTGTTTCACTAAGGTAACGGATCCTTCCAGCCCATAAAATATCGTCCTTTTCAAAAGCTTGCTGATAATCTGCTACCAGGGTTGGCGAAGGAATGCAGTCGACGTCTAAAAATATAACATGTTCGTGCCTGGCATGGTTGATTGCATAATTGCGCGCAGCGGCGAGGGGAAGCAAGTGTTCATTAAACAATTCAAGCTGGACCACGGGGATTGGCATGTCTATTAAAGGGTAGGCAGGTTCGTTCATGTGCACGATCAACAATTCAGCCGGTGGAATTGTAGCGCGCTTTATTCCCTCCATCATATTTTTGAGTGCACTTTGGCGACCATGTACGAGCGTTACAATAGAAATTTCCATAGTTATTGAACCAATAAAAGGGAGGAATGGTTTGGATGATGCGCTTATCTATTGTTATATTGCTACCCAACCTCTTTTATCCAGGTGGCAATTTCCTTTAAACCAGATGCTAAGCAGTAATCAGATTGAAAACCTAATTCTTGCAATCTGCTAATATCAGCCCGCCAGTTCATGGGATCTCCTTTGCGTATCTCTCCGTTAAAAGATATATTAACGTCCAGGTCAAGGTTGTTAACTAAACATTCGGCAACTTCCGCAATACTGCTTTCTACACCAGAGGCCAGGTTATATATTTCCACTTTTTGTGTGCTATCATGTGCCACTACAGTGAGTACTGCTTTACACACATCTTTGACATACATGAAATCGCGACTTTCCTTACCTGTTCCAAAAAGCACAATGTCTCTTTTGCCATGTTTCACTGCAGTTAAGGCATGTTGACCCACGTCCCATATTAATTGTTTCCTTAATCCGGGTCCAAAAATAGAGAAGATGCGAAAAGCAGTAACATTTAGATTATAAATCCGTGCATAATGGAATAATAGCGATTCGGATATCGCTTTGTGAATGCCATATGGCGAAATTGGGAGAACTTGAGTTGCTTCTGTGATGGGTAAAATCATGGGGTTTCCATATACCGCTGCACTGGAAAAAAGGTACAGACGGGATTGTGCCTGGGCCTTGGCTAAAAAAAGCGCCAGACGTGCAGTGCCCGGAAGAAGGCTGGAAAAGTCGGCAAAGGGATCGTTAACAGAAGCGGCGACGGATGCACCACCCGCTAAATGGCATACCGCATGTAAAGTCTCCCCCTGAAGTAATTCTGCGAAATCTGTCGTTTCGCAAGATGATGTGGCGAAGTTGGCCCATATTTGTGGCTTAAATGGTGCTCTAAGATCAATTCCTATAATTCTATATCCACTTTGATAGGCTGCATCGGCAAGCCAGGTGCCTAAAAATCCTGAAGCGCCAGTGATCAGTATTGTTTTATCAAGCATAAAAAAAGTGGTTAGGATTTTTATAGAATGTTCGCCAACGCGTGCCCATAACTTCATGAGAAAATGTATGGTCATAAAAGGTTCTGTGACGATGGGCATCAAATTGTCCATTCTCAATTTTCCCGGCCAACTGTATAATGCCTTGTACAATACTTTCCTTGGTGGGACTTACTAATACGGTATCGGGATTATTCGTACAGCAGTCTTCTATTGCGCCTACGTTAGTTGCTAAAAAGGGAACGCCGTAAGCCATTGATTCGAGTAAAATGAGCGGCAAACCCTCCATACCGGTAGAACACAAAACGATTGCATCGTAAGACGCAATTAGCGTGGCACCGGCTGCCCCAGATGGGTATGGCCCTAGAAAACGAACCATTGACTGTATTCCCAGTTTTACAGCCAGCTCCTTTAACGCAGTCTCTTCCTGGCCCTGGCCCCATAAATCCAGGTTGACATTTTTCGGGGTTTCAGGATCAGCAAGGGCGGAAAGTAATAAATCCAGGCCTTTGTTTCCAGCTAACCTGCCGAAATATCCTAGTTTTATCTCCTTACTGGTTGCATGTCTTTGTTCTTTTAGAATGCCCTCTACAGGCACCTCTGGAAAGCAGGGAAGCCAATTGATATGTGTAGTATTGGTTCCATAACTTTTCCAGTAACTAAGCATGGATGGCGCTTGAAAAACCAAGCCATCCATTACTTTATGACTAGATTCCCAGACTTGATCTTCACTTGTTCTTTTCGCGATAAAGTCTTGTCCCAGTTTAAAACAACGCTTCCCTAAGAACCTTGCAATAACGTTGGATGAGTTATTTAAACCTACACTAACAAAGATATCCGGCTGAAACTGCCGTGCTTTCATGCCGACATTTAAAATATCAAGGGCTTTTTTTACAAGAAGAAAGAGTCTGGATCCAGTGTAGGCAATTCTGCCTAGCAATTCCTGTCGTTCAAAAGGTTGTTTGCTTATTTTGTTGTTGCTCAGCACAATTATTTTAACCAGGTGTCCTTCATTGGTCGTAAATGCGCACAGCTTTTTAAATGCGGTTTGTGCGCCCCCTTGTCCATCGGTATGGCCCATCAGGAGGATTTTCTTAGGTATAAATGAATTGAAGGTTTGTGTTTTATACTTTGGTACTTGGTTCATTGGCTTTCCCGGGAAGCCTGTAACATTCTATTATCTTACGGCTCAACCATTTTAAAGGTAATTTGAAATGAACTGACAAGCAACTCTTTAACGCGATCGTGAAATCGTTTTCTAAAAATTGTTCAATATTTCACACTTTTTAAAACAGGCGATTTGAATCACCACAGTTTACCTTTAAGCACTTTAGTAATTTGCAGGTATAACGACTAATTCTTATTTTACCTGAAATATTTTTATGAGAAACCTTGCCTTTATTCTATTGCTTTTTGCTTTCCTTCCAAGCTTTGCTACAGAACAGATTGATAGTACTTTATTCAAGAGAATTGTTAAAATGTTTAAAGACGATCAAAAATGGCGGATTGAATCTTATCACCTGAATACGAAAGGTAAATCCGACTTTAGTCAACAAGAAATTGATAGAAATTGGACAGTAACGAATAGCTTGAATTTATTGGAAGCGAAAGCCATTGTAGATCAATATGGCTTCCCTGGGTTTACTAGAGTTGGCGAGAGTGGAAGTAGCAAGTTTCGGGCTATCGATCAACACCATGAACGATAGATTATAATGTGGCAAACTATCGTTCATTATAGCCTTCATTTCCTGGTACCAGGTTTAATCGCCTTTTGCTTTTTCCATAAAAATTGGAAACGGGCCTGGTTAATATTGATCTTAACCATGTTGGTAGACCTAGACCATTTATTGGCTACGCCAATCTTTGATCCTGGCAGGTGCAGTGTTGGTTTTCACCCTTTGCATTCTTATTATGCAATAGGGGTCTATTTCATACTGTTATTTTTCCCGAAAACGAGGATAGTTGCCGTTGGACTACTCTTCCACATGTTTACTGATTGGCAGGACTGCATGTGGTCGGTTTGGATATAAATAAGTAAGCGTCATTTTTTCTTCGAAAAATCGAAATTCTTTGCGTAATCGCTTTTTATCCCTATTAATATTACGCCGTTTGCGCCCTTAGCACCGTAAATGGCTGTTGCAGCTGCACCATCTTTTATAATGTTTATTGATTCTATCCAATCAGGCGATATATCTGAAAGTTTTAATGAATCAAGGGTACAGCTCTTTTCTCCAACTTTTACAACGTACAAGGGGGCTTGATCTGATGATACCCTTTTTACTTGTCCAATAGAAATTGTTATAGGAGCGCCTGCTTTAACAGGAGCAGCTTCTTTAACGAGATAGTCTAATTTAACGACCATTTCGTTGCTTAGCAATGTTTCTACTTTGGAAAAGATACTGGAATGATAAAATATATATGGAGTTATTTTATCTTCTCTTGTTACTTTCAGTTGAAATCGACCATCGCTGTCTGTTACGGCAAGCACGTTTTCGAAGCCTTTCTGTTTCACAGTCACGCCTTCCATTGGTCGGCCAGTCAGTTGATCAACAGCTGTTCCAGTAATGATGCCTTTTAATGCAGCTGATTTTGTGGCTAATTCGGGTGATGCCGATGGGAGTGTAGCCTTATGGTCGTTTTGTACGGTTACTGGCTTTACTTGTTGTGCCAGCGCCGGACTAATCACACCTACGCCTAATGCTAAGGGCATTAACCAGTGCCAGTTCAGTTTTGGAGAGGGCTGCAGCAAATGGCGATTAAGCTGAGTGGAAAGAAGGCGACCACAGGTGTTGTCATCTTTATTTTTGAAAAACCTGATTAATTCTGCATCTGATTTAGAGGTAAGATCTACAATATTCTTCTCACAGTGATCACAGTAACAGCCAGCACTTGTTTGCTGCATGTCGTCCCATTGCTCGCTACAGGGCTCAGTTAATGCTAATTGGAAGTCTTTTGCCATAGTAGGTTTTATAGGTATGTTACTAATTTACATTATTTTATCATGTGTCAATGATAAGTGTATGATTAAATTAGAGCAGCATGTAAATGATTGAAATTAGGGTATGTCATAAATCGCTCGGGTATTTCACCAATAACCTGGTTTGTTGTATCTAACATTATAAAAGCTTTACATTTGATTATTAAACACGTGATTACGCACCATGAAAACGGTATTTATCTCTTTTCTTTTTGTTCTCAGTTCTTTCATCGCTGTAGGTCAGCCAATTTATTCCAAGGCATTTGGCAAGCCCACTGATAACCCAATCATATTTTTGCATGGCGGGCCTGGTAGTAGTTCAGTTTATTTTGAGGCTGCGGCGGCTAAAAAATTGTCTGATCAGGGCTTCTACGTGATAATCTACGATAGGAGGGGCGAAGGTAGGTCTGTTAACCAGCAGGCTAAAATGAATTATGAGGAGGCGTTTAATGACTTGAATAACATTTATAAAAAGTACAGCCTGACCAAAGCTAATCTTATCGGCTTTAGCTTTGGCGGTTTGATCACCAGTCAGTACGCTGTTAAATATCCAGACAAGGTGAAATCTATCATCTTAGTCAGCGCATTACTTTCGCAACAAGCTTCTTACCATACTATTTTAAATTCTACGGAAAGAATTTATGCACAGCAGGATGATCGGATTAGTCTGGAGGATTTGCGCAGTATTTCCAAAATGGATACAAATTCCATTGGATATAGAACGGCTGTTTTTAAACATGCGAGTAAGAATGGATATTTTTCACTTAAGCACCCGGATAGCTTGGCAAAAGCCATTTATTCAACTTACAAGACCGACTCTTTGATAAAGAGTTATGTAAAAAACGAACAGGCGGTTGTAACGTTTTGGAAGCATGAAATATTAAAGAATATAGATGTACTGCCACAGATCAAGAAATTAGTAAACGCTGGAATCTCTATTTATGCTTTATATGGAAAACAAGATGGGTTATACTCATCAAATCAGGTAGCGCAACTAGCGCAAATTATCGGTGTGAGCAGGCTTAAGTATTTAGATAACTGTTCACATACGTTGTTCATTGATCAGCAAACAAAGTTTATTGACTCCATAAAAGACTGGTTAAACGTTAGTTTATGACAGCAATCAATGAATTCTTATGCTTTTATCTATATCCTTCTATACCTACTTTAACATCAAGATCTGTTTTTAGAAAAATATCAGGGACCTTGTCTCTTTTGTTTTTGAACTGGTTCCTTTTAATTGTTTTTGGTGTTCTGATGACCACATTATTAGTCGAAGCGGGTTTTATGAAGGACCCCGTATTAATAAAGAAGGCATATCCAACGCTTATTGTTGCATTGATCCTAGCCGGATTAGTAGTGCCTGTGATTGAAGAAGTAATATCCAGGATATGGCTAATCTATAGCGAAAAAAAGATGTCTATTGCCATTGGTACTGTGGCATCAATTGTAGTTTACAAACTGTGTTACTATACAGGTATAGCTAATGGTTCAGTAAGCCTCATTGTGGGTGTCTTTTCGATTTCTTTTGGCGTGGTGACTGGTTTTGTATTGTTTAGTATTTTGAAAAAACTGAAAGTAAATCTTGCAGAAATATTTAGAAATAATGTACGAAGCCTGTCACTAATATCAGGGATTGTTTTTGGGTATTTACACTTGGTGAATTACAAGTTAAATTTAAATCTGTTACTCTTTAGCCCCATCGTACTAGCAAGTTACATCAGTGGGGGACTTATTCTCTCATTTATTAGGGTACGATATGGTATATTATATTCGATTGCTTTTCATATTACTCACAACATAATATTTTTACTAATTAAATTTAGATAATAATGGAAAACGCAGGGTATATGAAATTGTTTGCATCACACATTGTAGTTTTAGTCCTGTCGATATTCTTGCCAGTGACCTTAATAAATGCTCAGAACCGTAAGGACAATTCAGCTAAGCAGATCTATACTGACGCCAGAAAACAATTCTTAGCCTACGAGCGGAAACATGGCGCATTTGTGCAAACTAAAAATGTTAATATGCATTACTTAAGCTGGGGAGATCCAGCCAACCCTTGCCTCATTTGGGCACATGGAAGCATGAATAATGGCTATGAGCTTCTGGATGTTGCTGATAACCTTGTGAAGGCTGGGTATTATGTCATCGCTATAGATTATTATGGGCATGGACAAACGCCGCTTCCTGACCATGACGTGTCGATCTACCATGTAGCTGATGATATCAAATTTTTAATGGATAAACTTTCGATTGAAAAAGCTTTTATTGGTGGGTTTTCGAGGGGAGGTTACGTAGCTACCGCATTTTATGATGCTTACCCTAAAAATGTATTGGGCCTGATACTCGAAGATGGCGGTTCTGTTGCCGCCAATACGTACTATCAAAAGCTTGATGTTGAAAAATTAACATCGCATGCCAGATCTTTCGATTCAAAACAGTCTGCTCCATGGGATAGCACGTATCCCACAGCCTTTGAAGCTTTCCACTCCTTGTACGATAAAAGTGATACTAGTAGTCAATTTCCGATCTTTGCCTTATTGAAAGAGGATAAAACTGGAGCGTGGGAAATCGTTTATTCACAAATGATGAAACTTTTCAACCTGGAAAATAGTCAACAGTTTCTGGATTTGACCCTACGACCTTTACGAGTACCGCTTTTTGCCAGGTCAATGGTCATGATGGATCCTCAGGTCATTTTTAGGAATCTTGATGTGCCAATTTTAATTCTTGATCCGATTAGTGATCATGACCCTATGCCCTTCGAAAAAGAAAATGAAGCACTTAAGAAGGCACACCCAGAGGAAATAAGTTACATAGTTTACCCGGGTATAGAACACAATGTTCATTATGCGCAGCCCGAAAAATTCACAAAGGATGTCATAAGGTTTTTAAATGCTGTAAACCACTAAATCGTTAGCCCTTCGTACCAGTCCAAAATATAATCGGCTACACTTTCCCAGCCTGGCTCTCCGCATATAAAATGACTTTTGCCATCAAAAATATTCACATCTATTTGGCTACTGATGTCACTGTACCGGCCTGCAATTTTTCGAGTAAGGTTAGCGGGGAAAATATGGTCATTACCACCTCCAATAAATAAAAGTGGCGCGTGTTTCTTCTTAAAATTTATATTTGAAAATGAATCTAAAACTAATTGGCGACTAACCTTGAAACTTTCAGGTACTGCATATTTTTCAAATTCTTTTTCTTTTTGTGTAACAGGTATAGTATTGAAAAACGAATAATCGTACCATTTGCGACTACCCATAAAATAACTTTTGAAAGAAAAGAAGCCGAAGGCAGGTAATACGGTTTTAAGTGTTTGATATGGTGGAAAGACGTTTTTTGGTGGTGCGCCATCAATGCTTACACCAGCCACAGCTTTATTCAGTTCTATCAGTTTTAACACCGCCATACCTGCCATAGAATGACCAATAATCAGCGGCTTTTCTGGAAGCGTGTCAATTAGTTTAATGATATTATTCACCACGTCTTTAAATCCAGTTTTTACAAGATCAGGATGAACCTTGGCTCTTAAATCTGCCGGGTTACCCTCGTGTCCAGGATTTACCGGGGTATAAACTTTATAACCTCTTTGTTCGTAATGACGTTTCCACTCCGCCCAGGTGTTATTATTCACAAAATTTCCATGTATAAGTACGATGGTTTTTGAACGTGCCATAGTGTTTAAATTAAAAATGAGGTGTCTATCTAAGTTAGTGGAAATATATGTGTATCTAACTAAACAACAATCTGTTATGTATCATCAATCAACATATTTATTTCAGGTCTACCGGCGTTAGCTTACTGGTGCTTGGCAAGTACGGATAGGGTGTTTGTTCAAATGGCTACTCAACAGTAATATTGGTAGGTAATGCAGTAATCCATATACCTGTTGATAGCCTCTTATTGTAGAACTTTGTTTAATAATAGAAACATATGGAAAAGAACGATAGAAGAAATTTCTTAAAATCTGGCGCTGTCATTGGCTCTGCCTTATTTGCTACATCGGCATTTGCTGCCGTTGGAGGTGGTGATATCCTCTTTACGGACACTAAGCGCATATCCTCAAAATCTAAAACACGGACACTCGGTGCGGGAGCACAAGCATTAGTGGTATCCAGCTTTGGTTTGGGCTGTATGGGAATGAGCTACCACAGAAGTTTTGTTCCTGACAAAAAAGCCATGATCGATTTAATAAGAAAAGCGCCTGACCTGGGTGTTACGTTCTTTGATACTGCAGAAGCTTATGGTCCGTTAATCAATGAAGAATTAGTAGGCGAAGCGTTGCAGCCTTTTAGAAAGGATATTGTTGTAGCCACTAAGTTTGGATTTGTAAATGGTAAACCAAGCCTGGGGCTTGACAGCAGTCCGGCAAGGATTAGAAAGGTGGTAGAACATTCTTTAAAGAGCTTGCGTACAGATTATATAGATTTATTGTACCAACATAGGGTAGATCCCAAAATACCGATGGAGGATGTTGCCGGAACGGTGAAAGACCTGATTAAAGAAGGAAAAGTTAAGTATTTTGGGATGAGCGAAGCCAATGGGGAGAATATTCGGAAGGCACATGCCGTGCAGCCGCTGACCGCCTTGCAGAGCGAATATTCGCTGATGACCAGAACGCCGGAGGATAATGTGATTAAGGTGTGTGAAGAGTTGGGCATCGGCTTTGTGCCATACAGTCCGTTGAGCCGGGGCATGATTACTGGATATATTAACGAACGTACTAAATATAATGCTAACAACGATAACCGCGGTTCTTTACCACGCTACCAACCTGAGGCTGTAATAGCTAATTGGCCTTTAATAGATATATTAAAAGAATTTGGTGATCAACGTGGTCTTAGCGTGGCACAAGTTGCCTTAGCCTGGCTGTTGGTTCAGAAGCCATTTATTGTCCCGATTCCAGGAACGACCAAGTTAGCACACCTACAAGAAAATATGTGGGCAGCAAATTATGAATTCAATGAAAATGAGTTGAATAAATTGACGGCTGATTTATCTAAAGTTAAAATTGTGGGTGAACGTTACGTTGGACAATCGGCAGAACAGACAAAGCAATAAATTATGAATGTTGTTAAGCGCTTATGTTCCTTGTTAATATTTTCTCATACGCTTTTCTAGGGCTATTTCTAAAATAAACTTCACCGCAAAAGACATAACCAAGCTTTTGGAAAATCTTTAACATTGCAAAATTATCGAAATTTGTATCTGCCTTGATGCTGAATATGCCAATATTAATGGCATATTCTTCAACATGCAACATGATTTGTTGCGCTAAGCCTTTTCCAAGATATGTTTCGGAAATTGCTACCCGATGAATGGCCACAAAATTATCATTCGTTAACCATTTGCCTTGAATATTTGCATATTCAGGTTCGTCATTCACCATCACTGCACAATAACCGACGATGTTATCTTCATCGGTTAATACAAATCCAGAATTACGGTCGATATCTTTTTGCACAACATTGAGGTTTGGATAACCATCTTGCCATTGATTGCTACCATCTTCCTTTCTTCGCAATATAGCTCGCTCTAGTATTTTCCATATGGCGTTAATATCTATAATCTCGGCTTTTCTAAACTTAAATTCCATAAATGCTATTAAACTTGCAAGGTAAGAAAATTGACGTTATTGATCAGGGATTACAAGAGCGCCTATCTATTAGTATGCTGATTTCATAGGGCTAAAACGCCTATCTGTCGAATGCCGTGTTTATTCTGCTAATTATAGGCTAATTTGCCAGCGTTCTTGTCACCAGGTGATAAGATATTTGGTTAGTTGTTTTTAATATACAACGATGCGTCCTGAGGTGAGATACGGGGCGCATTTTTTTGTCCAATTTAGACTAGTTAGGACCAGTTTTTTAGAAATTCATTAAACCCAGGTTTGAATTGTTCGGTCACAGGAATCATCATCTGTTCTATTTGTACGGAGTTTTTTGTGACAGATTTAATATGATCGACGCCAACAATAAAAGAGCGGTGTATTCTCAAGAATGCATCTGCCGGTAATTTTTCCTCCAGGCTTTTCAGACTTGATAAGGTCAGTAGCGGTTTCTCCTGTCCCTTTAAGAATACTTTAACATAGTCTTTTAGTCCTTCTATATACAGGATCTCAGCGGTGTCAATTTTCTGAAGTTGGTAATCCACTTTCAGGTAGATATATTTTTTTTGCGGTTGGCCGGTTAGTGCATTTAAGCTAATTGGATTTGCACTATGCTGAAGCATATGGAAATAATCATAAGCTTTTGTAGCTGCTCTGGAAAAGTCAACGAAATTGAACGGTTTTAACAGGTAATCTAAGGCATCTACTTTATATCCCTCAACAGCATATTGGTCATATGCCGTAGTAAAAATGATTCTAAGGTTCTTTTTGCGACCGGTTTGCTCAATTATTCTGGCAACCTCTATTCCACTGAGGTCCGTCATTCGGATATCCAAAAAAATTAGCTGTATTGACGACTGCTCCTGTGTCGCCTTCAACCCCTCTACACCGTTGGAATAAGCAGCCACTAAGTTTAAAAAAGGTGTTTTGATGATGTAGTCCCTGATCAGGCTCAAAGCAAGGGGTTCGTCATCTACAGCGATACAATTAATTTTCATTTGAAATTCAGTGTTAAGGTAACCGTATATTCCTTAGTGGTGTTGTTGTTGTCGACGTTCAGGGTATACTTTCCCGGATAAAGCAGGTCCAAGCGCCTTTTGGTATTGATCAACCCGATTCCATTGCTGTCCTCCAGATGTGCTCTAACATCAAAAAGCGAATTTTTGATCTCGAATCTAATTTCGTGATTAAACTGGCGAATATCAATAAAGACATAACTTGGATGAATGGTGCTAATACCGTGCTTAAAGGCGTTTTCTATAAATGGCAGCAGAAGCATGGGTGCAACTTCATAATTTCTCATGTCTGCTTCTTTTTCAAAGATCACCTGCACCTCTTCTGTGAGCCTTAGTTTCATTAGCTTGATGTAATCATCAATAAACTTGATTTCCTTTTCCAGACTGGTTAAGTTATTCTTCGTGTCGTAAATGACATAGCGCATCATTTGAGACAGGGTATAAATAGCATCTTTTGCTGTGACTGAACGGTCGTCAGTAAGGGCGTAGATGGTATGAAGGGTATTAAAGAAAAAATGAGGATTTATCTGAGACTTTAAAAACAACAATTCTGAACTAATCTTTTCCTTTTCAGTAGCCTGAAAAACCAGTTGGTCAATTTGCATTTTCTTAGAGAGCGCAACCACCGTACTCACCCCATAGATGACCATAGCCATGATGATGGTAATATAGGTGGACGTATGATCTTGTTTTTCTGGACCTTTGTGGCTTTCAGATCCAAATATCTTATCCATTGCCTGTGGCAGGTTTAGCATGTTATCTAGCCAGTTATTCAGAAATACCACTGCAAATAAAGTGATAACAACCAATAGTACAAAAGCTCCGGTGCGGTGATTGTACAGCAGTTTCGGCGTAAAGACAAAGTAGTTTGCATAAAATAACCCTGCCCATATCGCGTTAATCAAAACTTGTTTTATCCAAAACTCAATAGGTAAATGGATGGGCCAGGTTAACGGAAAGAAGGTCAGCACCAGCAGTACTGCAGCGATAAAATAATGAACGGAAGGTAGGTTTTTCCTGAAGCCTGTTATTGCTGAATTCATGATTATCAAATATCAAATATTTATTGAACATACGGCTATCGGCCCGTCGATCCAAAAGTCCATTTGATCTATTTTTTCGGGTAAGCGGTCTATTAGATAAATTATGAATCTGGAAATTGCCTTGTTTTGTTCAAAGGCATCAACATGAAAATTCAAATGCGTACTAAAAGAGGTGATATATTAGTAATAAGGAAAATAGGTTTAATGCTGTTTTTTGCCATAACTTGGGCAGGGTCAGTTTGTGCCCAGGCTCCTGGTTCCAATCAAGGCGCTGCCCTTGTTGGTGGAACGGTAACCGGAGTTGTAATTGATTCATTGAGCAAAGCACCTGTTGATTATGCAACCGTTAGTATATTTAAAAACGGGTCGTCAACGCCATTGAATGGTGGTCTTAGTGATGAAAATGGGAGTTTCAAAATCACTAATGTCCCGGCCGGTGAATACCGGGTACAGGTGAACTATATTGGTTACAAAGTTAAAAGTATTACCGGCTTAGTGCTTACCGATGGAAAGCCGGATATAAATATGGGGAACTTGATTATTTCGCCCACTGCCAATTTGCTAAAAGCTGTTGAAGTTACGGGCCAGCAGGCGTTAATAGAAAATAAGATCGATAAGTTGGTGTTCAATGCAGAGAAAGATGTGACTAGTGCAGGAGGTAATGTGACCGATATTTTGCGCAAGGTTCCAATGGTTTCGGTTGATATGGATGGCAATGTGGCGTTGCGTGGGAGCCAGAATGTGCGTATACTCATTAATGGTAAACCTTCAGGTGCATTAACAACAAATGCTGCCGACGTGTTGAAGTCTATGCCTTCAGATCAGATCAAAAATATAGAAGTTATTACCTCACCTTCCGCAAAATATGATGCTGAAGGCTCGGCAGGAATCATCAATATTATTACCAAAAAGAAAGATGTATCTGGAGTTAGTGGATCGGTAAGTGCCGGGATAGGGACCAGGCAAAATAATGAGAATGCCAATATGAGCTTCAATAAAAATAAGCTAAGCCTAACTGCAAATGTTGGCTACAATACAGGTTGGCCACAAACGACTTACTCCTCTTTTGAAAGCTCGAATTCGGAGCTTAATACTTCCTCTTCATCGCGTGGAGAGAGTACCTCTAAGCGTCATTTCTTGACGGCTTCTGCCTCTTTAGGTTATGATTTTAATGACAATAACAGTTTCTCATCGTCCTTCAGCAGGAGAGGTGGCGCATTTGAAAACAAAGGGAATACCACAAACAATAATGTTTCTTCAGAAGGTGGTTCAATCAATTATACGGCCATTAACCAAAACAAAAATAGCTTTTCAAACTTCGACTGGAACAATGATTTTACCCATAAATTTAAGAAAGATGGTGAAGAAATTAGCATTGCAGCTCAATGGACTCATGGCACGGCTGATGTAGATTACCTGTCTGAATATTCTGCATTCACTCAAAACCAGCAGGCGACTAACATTGGGACTAATAATGAATACACGGTCCAAGGCGATTATGTATTGCCTATAAATAAGGTATTTAAAGTAGAAGCAGGAGCGAAGGCCATTATCCGGGAAATTAATAGCGACTATGATTTTTATAATCCTAATCAATCAGGTCAATACGTATTAAATCCAAATACATCAAATACATATGACTATGGGCAAAACGTTTATTCTACTTATGGATTGTTGACCACGAGCTTAAGCAACGGAATCACGATTTTGGCTGGCGCTCGTGTAGAAAGCACTCAAATAGATGGAAGTTCGGGAAACGCCACGAGTGGCTTATTGCCATTTAAAAACGATTACGTTAATTTTGTTCCTAGTCTTGCTATATCCAAAGCGCTAACGCCCGCACAAACCATTAAACTTAGTTTTAGTAAACGGATCCAGCGCCCAAGTTTGCAATATTTGAATCCTTTTCGAAATACAAGCGATCCATTAAATCAAAGTCAGGGAAACCC
>Ga0247806_10001013_pt1 | contig 14635 bp, 12 predicted proteins | sample UWRJL059202B1_FD_179935 | JGI IMG/M metagenome (GOLD analysis project Ga0247806, IMG submission 179935) | Plant litter microbial communities from Arlington Agricultural Research Station in Wisconsin, United States - UWRJ-L059-202B-1 | ecosystem: Environmental > Terrestrial > Plant litter >... | reverse complement strand
ACTGCCGAAGTATACGCGGTCCAGCAGGCCTACGTGCTGCGCCGCCGTCGTCTCGAGCTGAATCCCTACTGGGGCTTCACCTTGAACGACCAGTTCGTCAGCCACCCGGGTCCGGGTCTCGCGCTGAACTACTACATCACGAACGTGCTCGCGGTTGGCCTGAACGGCAACTTGTACAGTGGCCTCAACGGCGACTCGAGCTTCAACTTCGAGAACCGCCGCGCGGCCCGTATCGGTAACCCGATCAACGAGTACGCCTGGAACGCGAACGTGAACTTCACGTACGTGCCCATCTACGGAAAGTTCTCGACCTTCAGCAAGTTCATCTTCCACTACGACATCTACGCCGTCGCCGGCGTCGGTGCGATCTCGACCCGCCCGATTCCGGTCATCGACCCGGACAACCGGCAGTTCGACTACAAGCCGAAGATTGCGTTCAACGCCGGTGTCGGCCTGCGCATCTTCTTCACCCGGTGGCTCGCGGCCAACCTCGAGCTCCGAGACTACGCCTACATCGAGAAGCTCGAGTCGCTCACCGTCAGCACGAACGACCCGAGCAACAAGGACCTTTGGACCGATCAGAGTAGCTTCACGAACCACGTGCAAGCACAGCTCGGTCTGAGCGTGTTCTTCCCATTCTCGTGGCAGTACAAGTTGCCGAAATGAGGGCGAGAAGCATGAACTCCAAACGATTGAAAATGCTCGCCACCGCTGCCCTCGCCGTCTCGGCGATCGCAGTGCTTCCGCAGGAAGCATCGGCCCAAGAAATCCAGCTGACGGGCCCGCTCGCGGGAGCGCCCTCCCACAAGGGGCTCCGTCAGTACCGCAAGGGTCGCTTCGAGATCGCTCCGACGGTCTCGTTCTCCCTCCTCGATGAGTACCGCCGCACCATCCTCGTGGGTGCGAAGCTGCAGTACAACATCACCGACTGGCTCGGCATCGGTGTCTGGGGCGCCTACGGCGTCGTCAGCATGCCGACCAACCTGACCGACCAGATCAGCGAGACCAGCGCCGCGCGTGACAACGCGCTCGGTGGCAGCAACCCGCGCACCGCGGTCAACGTCGCCCAGGCCAAGTACGGCGGCTTCACCGACCAGACCGCGAAGATGCAGTGGGTTGCGGCCCCGCAGATTCAGATCGTGCCGTTCCGCGGCAAGCTCGCTCTGTTCCAGAAGCTCTTCATCGACACCGACGCATACCTCCATGGCGGTCTCGCCTTCGTGGGTCTGCAGGAGCGTGGCGACTGCGTGCAGTGCGGCGATCAGACCGTCAACACGTTCGAGCGCCAGAGCCGCCTCGCCATCGCACCGACGTTCGGCCTCGGCCTGAACTTCTACCCGTCGAACTTCATCTCCTTCGGCTTCGAGTACCGCGCCCTTCCCTTCTCGTGGAACCGCGCCGGCTTCGACACCAAGGGTGGTGCACCCGACGGCCGCTTCCCCGACAACCAGGTCAACAGCGAAGACCGGACCTTCAAGTTCAACCAGATGGTCTCGGTCCACATCGGCTTCTCGCTCCCGACGAAGCCGAAGCTCAGCAAATGACGAGCTAGAGCGAGGGGGGCTCGCCCCCCTTGCATCCCCCGTGAAGGCTTCTGCTGGCTAGGTAGAGGTCTCCACGGAACGAGAAAGGCGCCCATTGGGCGCCTTTTCTCGTTTGTGCCGCTCGCGGAGCCGAGGCAGCGGAAGGAGCGTCTTCGCCTCGCCTTCACGTCTCGGACGGTCACCGCTCGCGAGATCGTCACGTCTCGAACGGTCACCGCCTCGCGAGAACGTCGTAGCCCCCTGTCCCGGGGGGCAAGGGGGCAGAGCCCCCCCACTCCGTGCGAGCCGGGCGAGCAACAAGACCTAGCCCCGCCCCCAACGTCGCAGCCCCCTGTCCCGGGGGGCAAGGGGGCAGAGCCCCCTCACTCCGTGCGAGCCGGGCGAGCAACAAGAAGACAAGGGGGCAGAGCCCCCTCACTCCGTGCGAGCCGGGCGAGCAACCACACTGACTACTGCGAGAAGCTGCCGTCTTGCGACAGCGTCCACTCGTGCGGCAGGGTCTTGCGCACGGACGCGATGCGCTCCGCGGGGACCTTCCAGCCGAGCTTCACGAAGCCCTCGGCGATGCGCTTCTGCACTCGTGCACTCTCCTCGAGCTCGAAGGCGGTGAGCAGCGGCTCGATGGTCGATTCGTCGGCCTGGGTGACCAGTGCGGCGGCGGCGTGGAAGCGGGCGGTCTCGTTGACGTCATCGAGGAACTCGAGCACCACGGGCGCCACGCGCTCGTCTTTGACCTCGTCGAGGGCGTTGAGCAGCTGCAGCTTCGGGTCGACGAACTTCGCGTATTCGGTGTCCCACTTGGAGAGCAGCCCGAGCACCTCGCCCACGTAGCCTTCGGGCGGCAAGATCTCGCGCAGCGCGCGGAGCGCCAGCGTGACGCTCTCGGCCTTCTCGCAGAACGCGCGGATCTCCGGCACCGCGGCCGGACCTGCGGCGACGATGCCCTCCATCGTGACCTCTTTCTCGTCCTGGTCGGTGATCGAGGGGTCGATGGTGAACGTGAAGCGACGCAGCAAGATGGCTGCGGCTTCGGCAGTTCCCATCTTGGCGAGGACCTCGATGGCCTCGCCCCGCACTCCCGGCTGCTCACGCTTGTCGGTGGCCTTGTCGGCCCACTTCTTGGCGTCGCGTGCGGCCGTCGAGGGGTCGCCGTCGCTCTTCTTCCCTTTGAACAAATCGAAAAGGCCCAAGGCAGTCTCCTTCAGGTCGATCGCACCGCAAGTACGGGCGAACGACGACGCCATCTTCCTCACTGGCGCCGAAAGAGCAAGCCCCGCGCTTTGCTCGGGTCCCGAGTCGGCTGCGCCGACGTTCGCATCGCAGCGCTGACGCTCGCGAGTGCTCGGGTCCCGAGTCGGCTGCGCCGACGTTCGCATCGCAGCGCTGACGCTCGCGAGTGCTCGGGTCCGAGTCGGCTGCGTGCTCAGCCCACCGGGATGGCGAGGAGGACGATCTCGGTGCCGTTGCGCTTCACCTGGTAACGAACCGGGCGGCCGTGTTTGCCGTGCGCCTCGGCTTCCATGCCCTGGATACGCTGGCGGAAGGTGTCTTCCGAGATGTGGCTGACGTCTTCGCCGATGGCGGTCTTGGCCTGCACGTACTCGCGATAGACACGGTTGTAGTATGCATCGGCCGGCTCCTGGCCGAGCCGGCGTGCCAGCGAGGCTTCGTCGGCGCCGGGATCGGCGTCGCTCACGTCGTCGAACTGGGCCGGCGGGCGCACCGAGCTGTTCGAGACGCGGCCGTCGTCGTCGCTCGGATCTTCTTCGACGCCCATCAGCTGGTTGAGGAGCTGGTCGATGCGGAACGCCAGGCCGCCGAGCTCGGCGTGCTCGAGGTGGAAGCGCTTGTCGTGCTGGCCGTTCAGGATCGAGAGGAGGCCTTCCTCGATCTCTTCGACCGGCTTCTGGATGTAGCCACCGAGCATGAAGCCGGCGGCGATGGTCATGACCAGCAGGAGCGCGAACAGGCCCATGAGCGACCAGGGCAGCGACTCGAGACCGGACGCCACCTGCTCCGGCGCAGCGACTGCCAGGGCGAGGCTCTTGCCGTCGCCGATGCGACCAATGCCCGCCGCCGCGATCTGGAGGTCTGCCGCAGACGCGAGCACCGGGGCGCCGGAGGTCAGGGCCGCCGTGGCCGCCTTCGTGAGATTCTCGCGGACGCCGTCTTCGGTCTGGCCGCGCACCGCGGCCAGCTCGACGCCCTTGGCGGACTGGAAGGCGAGCGCGATGGACCGGGCGTCGCTGCCGCCAGCGGCCACCCCGAGCACGTCGGTCAGGGTGACGCCGAGAACGAGCGCCCCGACGATGCGGTGGTCCTTGCCGAAGGCGGGGGCGTACGAGACCAGGAACTGCTCGCCCCGCTCGGGTGCGAACCAGACCTCGGACCCGGAGATGCCCGAGGCCAGCGTGGGCTTGAGTGCGGGGTGGGCGACCCCGAGGTCGTCGCCTCGCGAGAGCGACGAGCCGTTGCGCCCGACGATGCGGCCGCTCGGATCGACGAGGACCGTCAGGGCCGGGCGTGCACCAAGCGCGGGCGCAGCCGCGGAGACCAGGCCGTCGCAGTAGGCAGTGGCTGCGTCACCGCGAGCTTCCGGGGTACCGCGGCCCATGACCTCGGCCGCACTGGTCACGGCGGGCGCCGTGGTGAGCCACCGCTCCTGGGTGAGTGCGGCGAGCTCGAGCCGGGCGCTCACGTACGCGACCTCGTGGCGGGCCCGCTCGGCCAGGGTCGAAGGGCTACGATTCACGCTCTGGATCGCCTGGCGTAGGTAGCCAAACGACAGAACGCCCATCAACACCACAAGGCTCGCGTACACGACAATCAGCTTGCTTCGCATCACTCCCCGGCTTTGCCGCAATACGGCGAAATTACGCTATCATTCTGCACTTCCGCGCGGCAAGAATGCGCACGTCCCGTCCGATCGACCGTACGAATGACCCGCCCGCGCCGCCTTCTGTTCGCCCACGACCCCCGCTCGGCGATCCACCAAGCGCCCGGTTATCACCCCGAGCGGCCCGAGCGACTCGCCGCGGCGAAGCGAGGTCTCGATGCGGTGGACTACGAGAAGAGCCCCCTGCCCGCTCGCCTCGCCTCCGCCGAAGACCTCCTCATGGTCCACGGCGAGGCCTTCGTGACGCAGCTGCTCGCGCACGACGAGCACCCGACCTTCCTCGACCCCGACACCTACTTCGTTCCGGGTAGCCTCGAGACCGCGCGCCTCGCCGCGGGCGCCGGCCTCGAAGCGGTGGACGCGATCCTGCGTGGCGACTCGAACCATGCCGCCGTGCTGGTCCGGCCACCGGGGCACCACGCGCGCCGCGATCAGGCGATGGGCTTCTGCCTCTTCAACAACGCCGCCCTCATGGCGGAGCACGCCCGGCGGCAGGGCTGCGAGCGGATCGCCATCGTCGACTTCGACGTGCACCACGGCAACGGCACGCAGGAGATCTTCTACGGCCGACCCGACGTGCTCTACGCCTCGACCCACCAGCATCCGTTCTACCCGGGCACCGGTCACGCCGAGGAGCGCGGCGAGGGTGAGGGCACGGGGTTCACGGTCAACGTGCCCCTCTCCGGGGGCGGTGAAGACAACGTGTACAATGCAGCATTCGAGCGCATCCTCCTACCGGTGCTCGAGGCCTACAAGCCCGACTTCGTGATCGTGAGCGCCGGCTTCGACGCCGCGCTGCGCGATCCGCTCGCGGAGATGCGCCTGAGCGACGAGGCGTACCGCTCGATGATGGCGTCGCTACGCGCCGTGGCCGACGCCAGCGCGCAGGGGCGTATCGCGATGCTGCTCGAAGGCGGCTACGACCTACCCTCGCTCGAGACGGGCGTGCGCGCCGCGATCGAGGGCATGCTGCTCCTGCCGGTGCCTGCCGACGCCGAACCCGCGCCGGCCACCTTCGACCGCAACGAGCGCGATCTCGAGATCGCCGAGCGCGCCGCGCGCAAGTCCTGGCAGCTCGGCTGAAGCGCTCGCGCGGCGGGGCGGCTCGCGGCCTAGAAGAGCCTCACTCCCACTCGATGGTGGCGGGGGGCTTCGGCGAGATGTCGTAGGTGACGCGGTTGATGCCGGGCACCTCGTTGATGACCCGAGACGAGATGGTACCGAGGAGCTCGTACGGAAGCTTGGCGAAGTCGGCGGTCATGCCGTCGACCGACTCCACTGCGCGCACGACCAGCGCCTCCTCGTAGGTGCGCGAGTCGCCCATGACGCCGACGCTCTTCACCGGGAGGAGCACGCCGAACGACTGCCACACCTTTTCGTAGAGGCCCGCCGCACGGATCTCCTGGTCGATGATGCGATCGGCGGCGCGGAGCGCACGCAAACGGGTCTCGTTGACCTCGCCGAGGCAGCGGATCGCGAGCCCTGGCCCCGGAAACGGCTGCCGCCAGAGGATGTCGCGTGGGATCCCGAGCGAGAGACCTACCTCCCGGACCTCGTCCTTGAACAGCTCGCGCAGGGGCTCGACGAGGCCGAGGCGCATGCGCTCGGGCAGGCCGCCGACGTTGTGGTGACTCTTGATCACGGCGGAGGGGCCCTTGAAGGACACGCTCTCGATCACGTCGGGGTACACGGTGCCCTGCACGAGCCAGTCGAAGGCGCCACGACCGTCCTCGGCGATGCGATGCGCTTCCTTGTCGAACACCTCGATGAAAAGGCGGCCGATGGTCTTGCGCTTGGTCTCGGGGTCGGTGATGCCGGCCAGCGCGCAGACGAAGAGCTCGCGCGCGTCGACTTTGACCACGTCGAGATGCATCTGGTCGCGAAAGGTGCTGACCACCTCGTCGGCTTCGCCTTCGCGCATGAGGCCGTTGTCGACCAGGACGCAGGTGAGACGATCGCCGATCGCGCGCGCGACGAGCGTGGCCGCGACCGACGAGTCGACGCCGCCGGAGAGGCCGCAGATCGCCCGGCCGGTTCCGATCTTGGCCTGGATCCGTGCGACGGCGTCCTCGGCGAACGAGCCCGCGGTGAAGGTGGGCTCGAGCTTCGCGACCTCGAAGAGGAAGCTGCCGAGGATCTCGGCGCCGCGAGCGCTGTGCGCGACCTCGGGATGGAACTGCACGCCGTACAGGCGGCGGTCCGGATCGCCGGCCACGGCGAAGGGGGCGCTCGGGGTGGAGCCGAGGGCGCGGAAGCCACGCGGCAGCGCCTCGACGCGATCGCCATGACTCATCCAGAACGTGTCGGAAGCGCCGACCTGGAATCCGTGCAGGATACCCGTTCCTTCGGCGACCGTGACGCTGGCGGGGCCGAACTCGCGTTCCGTGCTCTTGGCCACCTTGCCGCCGAGCAGGTGCGCCATGAGCTGCATGCCGTAGCAGATGCCGAGCACCGGCACGCCGAGCTCGAAGACGCCGGGGTCGATGCTGGGGCTGCCTTCGTCGAACACGCTGGCTGGCCCACCGGACAGGATGATCGCGTCCGGCGCGAGCGCGCGGAGCTCGCTCATGGGCAGGGTGCAGGGCTGGATCTCGCAGTACACGTGGGCCTCGCGGACGCGACGAGCCACCAGCTGCGTCGTTTGCGAACCGAAGTCGACGACGAGAACGAAGGGTCTTTGCATGATGATCAGTAGTTCGGGGCAGCTTTGGTGACGACGACGTCGTGGACGTGGCTCTCGCGGAGTCCCTGCGGGGACTGCCGCACGAACGTGGTGTGGCGCTGCAACGCGCGCAGCGTGCGGCAGCCGGTGTAGCCCATGCCGGCGCGCAGGCCGCCCTCGAGCTGGTGCAGCAGCACGCCGACCGGCCCCTTGTAAGGAACCCGACCTTCGACGCCTTCGGGCACGAGCTTGCGGCTGTCGCTCACGCCGGCCTGGCCGTAGCGATCCTTGCTGCCCTGCCCCATCGCACCGAGGGAGCCCATGCCGCGGTAGGCCTTGTAGAGTACACCGGCCTCCTCGAAGCGCTCTCCCGGCGCTTCTTCCGTGCCGGCGAGCAGACCACCGATCATCACGGCGTGAGCGCCGGCGGCGAGCGCCTTGACGACGTCGCCCGAGTGCCGGATGCCGCCGTCGGCGACGAGCGTCACGCCCGTGGCTTCGGCCGCGGCGGCGCAGTCGGCGATGGCAGTGAGCTGCGGTACGCCGACGCCGGCCACGATGCGCGTGGTGCAGATCGAGCCGGGTCCGACTCCGACCTTCACGACGTCGGCTCCGGCCTCGGCCAGCGCCTCGCACGCGGCGCCCGTGGCGACGTTGCCGGCGATCAAGAGAATCTGCGGGTAGAGATCGCGGAGCTTGCGCACGGCATCGGCGACTCCCTTGGAATGCCCGTGTGCGGTGTCCACCACGAGGGCGTCCGCTCCCGCTTCGACCAGGAGGCGAGCGCGCTCGTCGAGATCGGGACCGATACCGAGGGCGCCGGCCACGCGCAGGCGCCCCGCGTGATCGGTGCAGGCGCGCGGGTGCTTGGCCTTGTCGACCAGCACCGCCTTCACGTGCGCGATCTCTCCCGCCTGGACCGCCGGAGGCAGGTTCTTGTGCACCACCCCGAGGCCGCCGACGCTCGCCATCGCGATCGCCATCGGAGCCTCGGTGACCGTGTCCATCGCGCTCGAGAGCAGCGGCAGGTGCAGCGTCAGGTGCGGGCGCTCGACCTTGTCGGTGCGCAGCGCCGACGAGCCGCGCGGCGGGTGCGATTCGAGCACCGTGTCGAGGGTGGCCTCGTGGGGGAGGAAGTCCGCGTAGGCGGGCTGCAGGAGGACATCATCGAAGGTCAAGGCTTCTCGGAGCGGAAACTGCAGCATCGGGGCCTCCAGGTACGAAGCGAACGGTGGGTCCTGGCCCATAGCCGACCCAGCCCATTGCGGAAAGGGTCGCCGGCGTGCACCCTCGAGAGCGATGCTCTTGCGTACCGTCCCGCTCGCGTTCGTTCTCGTCGTTCTCCCTGCGTGCGAGGAGCCGAGGCCCACCCCCGGCAGCGGTCCGCCCGATGCCGCGATCGCGGCGGCGAAGCAGGCGCAGGGCGATGCCCTGAAAGAGCTGGCAGCCGCCAGCGAGGTCCTCGGTCAGGCCGCCGCCGCGACCCAGGCTGCGCTCGGCAAACAGGTCGAGGCCACCGAGCGGCGCGCCTTGGCGGCGCGGCAAAAAGCCGAGGCCCTCGAGCCCGCGCGCAAGAACGCCGTGGCCGAGCCCCTCGCCGAGGTGTCGCGACGCGGGGACGCCGCCAAGCGCTCGATCGCAACGCTCGAGACCACCACCGGAGCCCAGCTGCAGGAGGCCCGGAGCGAGGCACAGGCCGCTGCGAAGGCTTTCGAGAGCGCTACCGTAGAGCTCGAAAAGGCGCTCGCGCCATGAAGCGTGCGGCTGCCCGGATTTTCGCCTTGGCGTCCGGCGCGGCAACCGCTATGGGTACCCCCGCGCCAAGGATCCGGTCAAAAGCCGGCTCCCGAAGCGATATGGTGGCCGTAGTTCAATCGGTAGAGCACTGGTTTGTGGTACCAGTTGTTGCGGGTTCAAGCCCCGTCGGTCACCCCACTTCACGTTACTGTCCACGTCGCCGTTCACGTCTCTGCGTCCGTTCCCGCGTCGTGTCCGTTCCGAGGGTGAGCTCGGGCCCCAGCGCGAGCTGCAGAGCATGAAAACGCGGGTCCCGGCTCCCGCTGGCTACACCCTGCTCCAGGAGCTCGGCCCTCGGCTGGCGCGCGTGGCCGACGGCGACGGCGCGGGGCGGTTTCTCAAGCGTCTCACGCCGCGCATGCGACACGAGCCGCTGGCGCGGACCCAGCTGGCGACCGAGGCCGCCATCCTGCAGCACCTGCCCGCGCACGTCGGCGCCCCGTACGTGGCCCACGGCGACGACGACGCCGGGCCCTGGTTGCTCGAGGGGTTTCTCGAAGGGTGTGATCTACAAGTACTGGTGGAGCGCGCTGGAGCGCTTCCCGAAGCCGGCGTACGGTCGATCTTCGAGTCGGCGACGGCGTGCCTGCGGCTCCTGCACGACAGCGCGGACTCGAACGGCTCGCTCGAGCTCGTGCACGGCGATCTTTCCCCGGGCAACGTCTTCGTCCTGCCGTCCGGCGAGGTCCGTCTGGTCGACTTCGAGCTCGGTAGCCTACGTGGTCTCCCGCGCGCCACCGACGGCGCCTTCCGCGGCACCCTCCAGTACGCATCGCCCGCCGTGGTCCGGGGCGGAGCGCCGACACCGGCCGACGATCGGTTCGCGCTCGCCGCGTGCATGCTGTTCGCCCTCGCCGGAGCCTTGCCGCGTCCAGAACGTGGTGCGCAGCTGCTGCTCGCGTGCGGGGAATCCGCGCCGACCGTGCCTTCGCTCCACGACGGGGAGCTCGCGCAGGCCTTGCGCATCGCGCTCGGAGCCACTCCGCGGTAAGCCGAGGGCATGAGCGAAGGCCACGGCGAGTTCCGGTTCGACACCTTGTGCATCCACGGCGGCCAGCATGCCGATCCCCTCACCGGCGCGGTGATGAGCCCGATCGTGCTCTCCACCACCTTCGCGCAAGACGGCCCGGGAGCGCACCGCGGCTACGACTACTCTCGCGCGGGCAACCCCACGCGCGACGCGTACGAAGCGTGCCTGGCCTCGCTCGAGGGCGCGCGCTCTGGCATCGCGTTCGGCAGCGGCTGCGCGGCCACCACCTCGATCCTGATGCTGCTCCGTGCGGGCGATCACGTCCTCGTCGCGGACGATGTCTACGGCGGCACGTTCCGCATCTTCGACAGGGTACTGAAGCAGTTCGGCCTCGAGGCCACCTTCCTCGACCTCACCGACCCGGCGCAGGTGCGCGCCGCGATCCGTCCGAACACGAAGATGCTCTGGGCCGAGACCCCCTCGAACCCGATGCTCAAGATCTTCGACATCGCGAAGCTGGCCGAGATCGCGCACGCGGCGAAGCTGCACCTCGTAGTCGACAACACGTTCGCCACACCTGCCCTCCAGAAGCCGCTCGCGCTCGGCGCCGACATCGTCGTGCACTCTGCAACCAAATACCTCAACGGCCACTCCGACGTGGTGTCCGGCATCGCCGCCACGAACGACACCGAGCTCGCCGAGCGCCTGCACTTCGTCCAGAAGGCAGTCGGCGGGGTACCCAGCCCGTTCGATTGTTACCTCGTGCTGCGCGGCCTCAAGACGCTCGCGGTCCGCATGGAGCGCCACGTGGCCACCGCCAAGAAGCTGGTTTCTCACCTCGTCTCGCATCCGCAGGTCGAGCGCGTCCACTACCCCGGCCTGGCGTCGCACCCCGGCTTCGACGTCGCCTCGCGCCAGATGAGCGGACCGGGCGGCATGGTCAGCTTCGAGCTCCGCGGCGGACTGCCCGCAGCCACGGCCTTCCTCAAGGCCACCAAGGTCTTCGCCTGCGCCGAGAGCCTCGGTGGCGTCGAGTCGCTTGCCGAGCACCCGGCCATCATGACCCACGCCAGCGTCCCGGCGGAGGCACGCCGTGCCCTCGGCATCGGAGACGGCCTCATTCGCCTGTCGATCGGCATCGAAGACGCCGCCGACCTGGAGGACGACATGGGTCGCGGCTTCGCGGCCGCCAAGCAGGCCTGACGAATTCGGCGAGGCGTGCCGCGGAGGCGTGCCGGGGGAGGTTGCCGGGGCGTCGGACGCGGCGAATTCCGGCGCCCCTTAAAAGCAGAACCGGGCGTCCAAGTTGACTCGCGCTCGGTCCGGGCGGGTATACTGCCAGTATGGTGCGTCACACTCCCGCCGCTTTCCTTCTCCTCCTCGTCGCCTCCACGGGCTCCGTCGCGTGCGAAAACACGCCGGCCACGCCGCAGGTCGCGCTCGAGTCGTCGCTCACCCGGCAGACGAAGGCGAGCACCGGATTCGACCCCTGCCCGACCCTCGGTCCGTGGATCCAGATCGGTGAGTTCCGCGGCCCCACGAAAGAGGAGACCTCGGTCGTCGTCGACGGCGCCGATCAGAACGGAGCCGGCGTGTCGCTCGAGTGCTCGGTGTCTCCGGGCGGCAAGGGCTTCAACGTCGACGTGGTCGCGGAGCTGGCCGGCTCGGAAGGCGGCAGCGTCCGCATCACCGGCGACTTCAGCACCGAGGGCGAGCAGACGGGCGTGACCGCCGTGTTCCAGCGCGGCGACTTCGGTCAGTTCACCGCCACGGGCTGCACCGTCAGCTACTTCGCCAACGGCGAAGACACGAGCCAGAAGACCTTCCGCGGCGTGGCGGCGGGCCGCGTGTGGGGCTTCCTCACCTGCGACGCCGCCGAGAACGTCTCGTCCAACAAGGCCTGCCGCGCCACCACCCAGTTCCGTTTCGAGAACTGCGGCAAGGAGTGAGGCTCGGGCTCGGTCCGCTCCTGCGAGCGTGACACCGAGCGCGTGCGACGAGCGTGCTTCGCCGCCTCGTGGCCGAGCACAGCCTGAACCAGGGATGCCGGCCAGCAGGCCGTCGTGCTACTCGGGAGCCCATGCAAATGCGGCTCCTTTCTGGGTTTTGTATCGCAGCTCTCTCGCTCGCCGCTTGCGGCGGCGACGAGCCAGTTCCCCAAGCGCCGGTGACTCCCGTGGAGCCGCCGCCCGCAGCCACGGCCTCGAGCGCCCCCGCCGCGCCGGAGCCCACCGCCGAAGAGAAGAAGAAGGCCGCCGACCTGGCCAAGCTCGAGGCCGATCGCACCAAGATGCGCGCCGAGCACGAGAAGGAGATGGCGCGCCTCACGCCGGAGCTGCGCGCTCGGATCAAAGCGCTCTCGGAGAAGAACTGGCCCACCGCGAAGGCCGCCCTCACCGAGCTCACCAAGAGCCCGTACCGACAGCCAGGCAACGCCGAACGCGACGGCCAGCGCCACCCGATCGAGACCCTCGACTTCTTCGGTCTGAAGCCGACGCAGACCGTGTTCGAGTACGGACCGGGCGGCGGTTGGTTCACCGAGCTGCTCGCTCCCACGCTGGCGAAGAAGGGCAAGCTGATCGTCAACAACGGCGATCCCCGCGGTCCGAAGGACGAGCGCTCGACCTACTACGCGGAGCGCGTCGCGCTGCTGCTCGAGACCACTCCCGAGCTGTACGGCAAGGTCGACACCATCGTCGTCGACGGCAAGGCGCCGAAGCTCGGTCTCGAGAAGAAGCTCGATGCCGCGTACGTGATCCGTGGCCTGCACGGCATGGTCAACGGCGGCACGCTCGACACGTGGCTCGGGGAAATTCACGGCGCGCTCAAGGACAAGGGCACGCTCGGCATCGAGCAGCACCGCGCCAAGGAAGGCAGCGATCCGAAGGCGAGCTCGAAGCAGGGGTACCTGCCCGAGAAGTGGGTCATCGAGACGATCGAGGCGGCCGGCTTCAAGCTCGCGGCCAAGTCGGAGATCAACGCGAACCCGAAGGACACCAAGGACTACCTGGAAGGCGTCTGGGCCCTGCCGCCGAGCCTCGAGCGTGGCGACAAGGATCGCGCGACGCTCACCGCCATCGGCGAGAGCGATCGCATGACCCTGCGCTTCGCCAAGGTCGCCAAGCCGGCTGCCAAGACCCCCGGCCTGGGCGCCAGCCGCCACGACTGAGCACTCGCGAGCGTCAGCGCTGCGATGCGAACGCCGGCGAAGCCGGCTCCCGAGTCGGAGAAGAGGCCGTGAGCGCTTTGGCTCACGACCTCTGAGCAGTCACGAGCGTCAGCGCTACGATGCTCAGTTGGTGCGGTTCGCGGCTGCTTCCTGATCGAAGGCGTCGAGCAGTGCTTGCACCTCGACGCCGACCTCGAACTCCGGCTTCTTGTCCATGAAGGCGTTCAGATAACGGCGCGCCGAGACGCGATCGCCGAGCGCCACGTAGGCCATGCCGACGGCGTGCAGGGCATCGCCATCTTCGTTCTTCAGTCCGTGCGCCCGCAGGGCCTCCTTCAAGGCACCCTGCGGATCGCCGGTCTCGCGCAACACGTTGGCCAGCGCGATGCTTGCGCCCAGGTGCTGCGGCGCGAGCGCCGTGCAGGCGCGGAACGCATCGCGCGCGCCCTCGAGCTCTTTGACTTCGTACAAGGCGACGCCGAGGAAGTGGTACGCGTAGTAGTTCTTCGGGTCTTCCAGGAGAACGACGTGAAGCGCGGCGAGCGCCTCGTGGAACTTCTCCTCGTGGAGGAGCTCGACGGGCTCTTCGATGGCTTCCCACTTCGCCCGGTCGACCGCTTCCTGATCATCTTGAGACATCGCGTCGCACGCTATGCCCAGCCCCTGGCAAAAGACAACCGGCACCTTGCTGCGAACCGCGCTCGCGCTCGTGCTCTGCGCCTGGTTCCTCTGGCCCGCCTGGGAGCGCGTCCGCCCTCACGCGCCGTTCCCGCTCGACGACGTCTACATCCATCTCGACTACGCCCGTAGCTTCCGGCTGGGAGCGCCCCTGTCGTGGCTGCCGGGCCAGGGCTACTCCTCGGGTGAGACGGCGCCGCTTTACGCGCTCGTCCTGGCCTCGGGATCGCTCCTGGGTCTCGGCCCCGACGCGCTCGGCATCTTCGCGTCGCTGGTGGGGATCGCGGGCGTCCTCTACGGCGTGCACCAGCTCGCCTTCCTGGTGCCGCGCAGGGCCTCGTGGCTCGCCGTCGTCGCGCCACTCCTGGTGCTCGGCTTCGGCGCGGTCGCGTGGTCGTTGCTTTCGGGCATGGAGCTCGGCCTGTTCTTCGCGCTGTTCGCGCGTCTGCTACGCACCGCCACCCACCGCCGCGGACCGGATCTCGCGGAAGCTTCGATCGTGCTGGCACTGCTGGTGGCGGTCCGGCCCGAGGCGCTCTTGCTCACGATGCTTTTGGCCGCGGGCCTCGCCCGCGACGGCACTGCACCGCGCCCGCTCCGGCGCGTCGTCGCCTACGTGAGGCTCGTGGTGCCGGCCGTGCTCGTGCAGGGTGGGATCTTCGTCGCCAACCGGCTCTTCACGGGCGAGACCCAGTCCGCCGGGGCGATCTTGAAGCTCGTCACCGAGAACCCGACGCTGAACGACGCGGCCCGCATCCGCGAGGTCCTGACCAACCTCGTGACCGCGTGGTTCGGAGCCTTTTCGCGGAGCACCCTCTTTCCCACCGCGACCTTCCTGCTACTGGTCGTGCTCGCGGCGTTTGCGCTCGCCCCCCGGCGTGGACGCGGCGTGGTGTGGGCGCTCGCCCTTGCCGGTCCG
>Ga0247806_10001011_pt1 | contig 14646 bp, 13 predicted proteins | sample UWRJL059202B1_FD_179935 | JGI IMG/M metagenome (GOLD analysis project Ga0247806, IMG submission 179935) | Plant litter microbial communities from Arlington Agricultural Research Station in Wisconsin, United States - UWRJ-L059-202B-1 | ecosystem: Environmental > Terrestrial > Plant litter >... | reverse complement strand
TATGTACCATTATGTTAACCCACGCACTAACCAGGAGGCGCCTTTACTAAGCGACGAAGTGTATAACGTGATAATGGAAAACGCGGCAGAACTGGATTCTAAAATTATATACAACCGCGATTTTAACTACGACTACTTTGGTTTTAAAACCCTGGAGCGTTCGTACCTGCTTAAAATAAACGGACAAATTGTAGAGCGCCCTCAGCACATGCTTATGCGTGTATCTGTAGGTATTCACCTTAACGATATTGCATCTGCCATAGAAACCTATGAGCTGATGTCTAAAAAATTCTTTACACACGCTACACCTACGTTGTTTAACTCTGGTACACCTAAGCCACAAATGTCGTCGTGCTTTCTTCTTTCTATGAAAGACGATAGTATAGACGGGATTTATGACACGCTAAGGAGCACGGCAAAAATATCACAATCAGCCGGAGGTATAGGTTTATCTATACACAATGTAAGGGCTACAGGTTCTTATATTCGTGGCACTAACGGTACCTCTAACGGTATTGTGCCTATGTTGCGTGTATTTAACGATACTGCCCGTTATGTAGACCAGGGTGGGGGCAAGCGTAAAGGTAGCTTTGCGGTATATATAGAGCCGTGGCATGCAGACATCTTCGATTTCCTTGACCTGAGAAAAAACCACGGTAAAGAAGAAATGCGCGCGCGCGACCTTTTTCTTGCCATGTGGATTCCCGACCTGTTCATGAAACGTGTACAGGAAGACAGTACCTGGACATTAATGTGCCCTAACGAGTGCCCTAACCTATACAGTGTGCACAGCGAAGAATTTGACGCACTTTACCTAAGCTACGAAGCGGCAAACAAAGGCCGTAAAACCATTAAGGCCCGTGAGCTCTGGGAAAAAATATTAGAGTCTCAAATAGAGACAGGATTGCCTTACATGCTGTACAAAGATGCGGCTAACAGGAAATCGAACCAGAAGAACCTTGGTACCATCCGTTCTTCTAACCTGTGTACAGAGATTATGGAGTATACATCGGCAGATGAAATTGCGGTATGTAACCTTGCCTCTATATCGTTGCCTATGTTTGTAGATAACGGCAGCTTTAACCACGACTTTTTATACCAGGTAACTAAACGTGTTACCAAAAACCTTAATAAAGTAATCGACAGGAATTATTACCCTGTTATTGAGGCAGAGAACAGCAACATGCGCCACCGCCCGGTAGGGTTAGGCGTTCAGGGGCTTGCAGATGCTTTTATACTGCTTCGTTTACCATTTACCAGCGATGAGGCTAAAAAATTAAACCAGGAAATATTCGAAACCATATACTTCGCTGCTGTTACCGCTTCTATGGAAATGGCAAAAGAAGAAGGGCCATACTCATCGTTTGCAGGGTCGCCTATATCTCAGGGCGAATTTCAATACAACATGTGGGGTCTTAAAGACAGCGACCTGAGCGGCCGTTGGGACTGGGGTTCATTACGTACAGAGGTTATGGAGCATGGTGTAAGGAACTCGCTGCTTATGGCGCCAATGCCTACAGCAAGTACGTCCCAAATACTTGGTAATAACGAAGCGTTTGAGCCTTATACATCTAACATTTACACACGCAGGGTACTATCAGGAGAATTTATAGTGGTAAACAAACACTTACTGCACGACCTTGTAGAACTTGGCTTATGGAGTGAAAGCCTTAAGCAGGAAGTAATGAGGGCAAACGGATCTATACAAAACATAGATGTTATTCCTCAGGATATTAAAGACCTGTATAAAACCGTATGGGAAATGAGTATGAAAGATATTATAGACATGAGCCGCCAGCGTGGTTACTTTGTAGACCAAAGCCAGTCGCTTAACCTGTTTATGGAAAATGCATCGTACTCTAAACTAACGTCTATGCACTTTTATGCATGGCAAAGCGGCCTTAAAACAGGTATGTACTATTTAAGGACTAAGAGTGCGGTAGATGCTATTAAGTTTACCCTTAACAACGATAAAAAAGAAGAGCCGGTTGCAGAGCTTGCCGCTGCAGGGGTTTTAAAACCTAAAGTTGCAGCCCCCGCTGTAGAAGTATCTGCAATAGAAATGACCGAGTTCCAGGCAATGATAGAGCGTTCGCGCCTTGCAGAGCCCGATGATTGCGAAATGTGCGGGTCTTAATTGGCCACACACATATAAAAACACCTAAAGGAGCAGCAATGCTCCTTTTTTTGTTACAATAAACATTACTGATAGGTATAAATATGTTTATTTTTATTGGCTACCTGCCCTTCTGCATAGTCATGATATGATATTTGCGTTTCCAGTATTTCTTCAATATCACTGTTGCGGGCATATGTATAGGTATATACTTTTTCTGTAGAAACTTTACCGTTTTGCCTTACATACTGATGCTTAAGTACATTAGCATTGGCATCAATAATAAATTGCTCCCTTGATGTAAAATCCTCCAAAACGTCAAGATTTTCATAAGTACAAACGGTTTGATTATTTTCTGCTTCAATATACGACATGGTTTCCCGGTATTTAAGGACTATGCCTTTTTCCCGATACTCCTGCACTTCATCTTCAGGATATCCATATTCTAAAATTTCAATAACCCTGTCAAGGCCATCATATTTGTACTCTGTGTACGACTCAATTTGATTGCGTTCCAACGTGTAGTTTTAATCATGCGTTGTTTATCATCATATGAAATCGTTAATTTTAAATTCGATTTCTCAAACCATTTACTCATCAAATTACCGTCTCCATTATATATATGAAGGCAGGGTTCTCCATTTTCTTTTATTCTGTTATGTAAATCGTCATATTCATACTCTGTAAAGGTTTCTTTTAAAAATTCAGGATGCCCGGATAAAGTGTGGATTTTTTTTATCTTTCCAAAAGATGTAAAATAAAATGTTTCTTTGCTATAATGCAAAAAGGGATGTGCGCTATTATCCTCTACAGTTATACTTTCAATGCCAATCGTTGCATAGTTTCCTATAGAATATGATATAAACCTATTGTAGGAATGAAGAGTTTCTTTTATAAGCTGCAGAGAATAATAAGGAAAATTCATTTTCAAAAATTTCTATAAAAATAAAAAAAAGTGTTGGGATAAATGGTTGCTAGTTTTTATAAAAATCAATAAGCCCTATGGCATACATATAGATAGAAGAAAGGGATAGCAATGCTCCTTTTTTTGCTATTTTTGCCAAATAAAAAATACACTATGCCCACAAAAAATTTCGGGAATGTAGAAATTACCTATGATATGCTGGCCGACCGGGGCAAGCGTTTTGCTAACAATTTTATAGATTACATTATTTATATTACCCTTACTATAGGATTAGGACTGTTGGGTAACTGGCTTTTTGATAATTATGGCTTTAATGGCCTTGCCGTGGGCGATTTGGCTACTTTAGAAGAGCATCCGTTTAGGTTTAACCTTTTGCAGTTATTTGTGTCTATAATATTTTATGGTTTATTCGAATCGTTACTGTCACGGACGCCCGCCAAATATATAACGGGTACAAAAGTAGTAATGCGCGACGGTACCAAGCCGGATAGTACCGCAATATTTATACGCACACTTTGCAGACAGATACCTCTTGAGGCTTTATCATTCCTGTTTGGCCAGTTTGCGGTGGGGTGGCACGATAGCCTTAGTAAAACGCTGGTGGTAGATGTTAATAAATACAACAGCGCACTGCGCAAAAAGGAAAGTATAAATAATTTAGGCGAGCAAGAAGCCAACTAATAATTAAAGCATTATGAGTAAAGACACAAAAGGTGTACACACCGGGATTATAGAAAAAGACGAGAACGGTAATTTTTTTAGCGGCGAATACCTGTTGGATTACCAGCACGTAATGGCAAACTTTAAGGAAGGCGATAAAATAACCATCAAATCGGTTATAGAAAACCCAAGCGATATTAGTCACGAGCGCTACCCAAAAAAATCAAGGGATTTCTTTTTGTTCAACCTTAAAAAGTAGTTTTCAGTCACAGTAATCAGTATTCAGTCGCAGTGCGCAATCGTGGATTCCCTTGTGAGTGCAACTCAATCTAAATTCTGAAATCATAAATCTGAAATGGCTTTGGCATTATGAATGTAGCTGGTTCTCCTCTTGAAACTATTGTGGGGACACATTTTTTCTGTCCTCTCCCGAGCCCTCTCCTAAGGAGAGGGAGCAGCTACACTCGAATGTTTTTAGTTATAGATTAGTCTTAATTTATCTATTAATTCTTGTCGAACTGTACCCGTTCGTTGGCTCCCCTCTCCTTAGGAGAGGGGTTGGGGGATAGGACTTTTAGGGAAATTATTATTAAATTGTCCACACGATAGTCTTGAGAGAGGTTAAGGGTGTGTTTTACATATCTCTTCACATCATGAATGTAGTTCAATCTGAATTCTAAAATCATAAATCTGAAATTAAAAATGATGCATTGGGAACAGCTACTGTCTTTAAAAAGACAGGGCGATACAAGCAAGAGGTTACGCAGGGAGCAGGACGAAACGCGGCTGGGCTTTGAGGTAGATTACGACCGTATAATATTTTCGTCGGCTTTTAGGAGCCTTCAGGATAAAACACAGGTAATACCGCTATCTAAGACCGATTTTGTGCACACCCGCCTTACCCATAGTCTCGAAGTATCGGTAGTAGGCCGGTCTTTGGGCAGGCTGGTGGGCAAAAAGATCATAGAAAAGCATCCATATCTAAACGATATTCACGGTTTTCACATGAACGATTTTGGAGCTATAGTAGCCGCAGCTGCACTGGCACACGATATTGGCAACCCACCCTTTGGCCATAGTGGAGAGAAAGCTATAGGCGAATATTTTAAAACAGGCCGCGGCCAGCAATATAAAGGGCTGTTAACCGATAAGCAATGGCAGGACCTTGTAGATTTTGAGGGCAATGCAAACGGCTTTAACCTGCTCACGGCATCGCGCCCCGGTATAGAAGGTGGCCTGCGCATATCTTATGCTACGCTGGGGGCTTTTATGAAATACCCTAAAGAGTCGCTGCCTAAAAAACCAACGGCTAATATTGCCGACAAGAAGTATGGCTTTTTTCAGTGCGATGTAGCGTCGTTTCAGGACATTGCTAAAGATATGGGAATGATACCTAACAAATCGGGTATAGATGTAGGCTTTGAACGCCATCCGCTGGCTTATCTGGTAGAAGCGGCAGACGATATTTGTTATACCATTATAGACTTTGAAGACGGCATCAACCTTGGTTTAATATCTGAAGATTACGCACTCGAATATCTTATAAAACTGGTTAAAGATAATGTTCAGGTAGAAAAATACAAGACCCTTGCTACTAAAGAAGACCGTATAAGTTACCTGCGTGCCCTTGCCATAGGTACACTTATTAACGATGCGGTTAACGTGTTTATAGAAAATGAAGATGCAATACTTGCCGGTAAATATCCTTATTCACTTATGTCACGTGGAAACTATACGGTGCAAATGGATGACATTATTGGTATTAGTGTGAATAATATTTACCAAAGCCGCGAAGTACTTGAAAAAGAGGTAATAGGATATCGTATAATTAATACCCTGCTCGATACTTTTTGTACCGCATATAACAATAAGTTTGAAGGCACAGAGGGTAACTATGATAAGCTTATCTTAAAGCTTTTACCCGAAAAATTTGTTACCGAAAAAATGGATCTTTACGACCGCCTGCTACACATTTGCCACTTTGTAAGCACCCTTACTGACGGTAAGGCGTTATTGCTGTATAATACAATTACAGCAGGGGTAAAGTAGTAGTTTTAGCTAATAAAATTACATACAGTTTGTCATTCTGACGAAGGAAGAATCTTAATGTTGAAAAAGAGATTCGACTACGTTTCGCTCCACTCAGAATGACACACGGGGGTCGTGTTCATGATAACATGTGGTTTGTCATTCTGACGAAGGAAGAATCTTAGTGTTAAAAAAAAGAGATTATTCGGCTGCGTTGCACTTCGCTCAGAATGACAAAGTCAATAATAGCAATCTAATTTAAAAAGTATATGTTAAGCCAACACCCAGCATTTGTTTAAGCTGAATTTTTGGGCCTCCCTGCACAACAGCACCATCAACTTCCCTGGTCGATTTAATATCGTCGTCATAAATAATGTTAGTGCCTATATTTGCCTTAACATATTCGTTTACCGTCATGTCCAGTTGCATCTGAAAGTTAACATCTACATTGCCAAAATTATTAAGGTAATCTGTATATAACGTTAAACGCTGGTCGAGCATTATGTTTTTAAATACCTGCCTTTTAAACTGGTTGGTAATTAAAATACCCACCTCTGTACGCGAATTTTTACCGGGAATAATAATGTTTCCATCGGCATCCCTTACAGCTGCTTCAACCCCAAAAGCACCCTGGTCGGCAAGGCGTTGGTTATACACTAATGTGGTTTTATCTGTAACGGGCGAGAAATAGGCATTTAGCCCAAGGTCTTTACGGATGTACTCGGCACCAACCCCCAGGAAAATTGTTGCGGGAGCGAAGGGTCCCGAAATCTCATCGGTGGTATTAGGGTACGAATATCCGTTGGCAAACTGGGTATTAAAGTTAAACTTAGCACCATAGTACCAGTTAGAAACGGTGTCCCTGCGATAGCCAAAGGTGGAGTTAAACTGTATCTGGTCATCAGTCTTACGGGTTTCCTGTCCTTCCTGGCTGTTAAGTCCGTACTTGGTTATAAGCTCGTTTGACCAGCTAATATTTTTATAAGAATATTTACGTATAAAGTGGCCTTTTGCCAGTATACTCACAGAGTTGTTACCACCCACACTCCAGTTTACAAAAGCTATCTGGTTAATGTCCAGCCCTACGGTGTTGGTCTTTTCCCAATGGCTTATAGTATCGGGCAGGGTAGTAGTTATGAGTACCTGAGACTGGCTTTTTTGAGTAAAGACAATAAGCAATAAGGCAATAAGGCAGGCTTTAATTCTCATGTATAACGGTTTAGTTAAATTTCCGAGTGCAAAAATCGTGTTTTTTAGCACAAGGAAAAAATATCTTTTAAAGAATTAACGTCAATTGAGCAGTAATGTTGTAGTTGAACTGTACTACCGTGTTCTATAAATTCATCAGGAATACCTAACGTTCTTATTTCTAATGTATAATGGTTTTTTGCTGCAAAAGATAATATACTACTGCCAAAACCCCCTGTAACACAACCGTCTTCTATTGTTATGATTTTTGAATGATTTTTAAAAATAGTATGCAGTGCATTTTCATCGAGTGGCTTTATAAAGCCAAAGTGGTAGTGCGAGAATGTATTGTCATTATCTATTGGGGATAAAGCTTTGGTAACGTTATTACCAATGGTTCCTGTAGAAAGTATGGCAACACTGGCTCCCTGCTGCAATTGCACTGATTTCCCGATTTCAATTTCTGTAAATGGCTGTTGCCAATTTACGTTCTCGCCCCTGCCACGCGGATAACGAATGGCAATAGGGTGCTGTAACCCAAGCTGTGCGGTATATAGTATATTGCGAAGTTCTATTTCGTTAAGCGGTGCAAAAATAATAAGGTTAGGTATACAGTTAAGGTAAGCAATATCAAACACGCCGTGATGGGTAGCGCCATCTTCGCCTACAAGGCCGGCACGGTCAAGGCAAAATATAACGGGCAGGTTTTGTAACGCCACATCGTGTATAACCTGGTCGTAAGCACGCTGTAAAAATGTAGAATAGATATTGCAAAACACTACCATGCCCTGTGTGGCCATACCTGCTGCAAGGGTAACGGCATGCTGCTCTGCAATGCCCACATCTATAGCGCGTTCAGGAAAAACCTCCATCATAAACTTCATCGAACTGCCACTTGGCATGGCAGGGGTAATACCTATTATATTTTGGTTTCGTTCGGCAAGTTCTACCAGTGTAAGCCCAAAAACATCCTGGTATTTAGGTGGCAGGTGGGCATCGGCTATTGCCAGGACCTCTCCTGTAAGCTTATCGAATTTGCCGGGAGCATGGTATTTTACCTGATTTTCTTCGGCTTGTTTAAGCCCTTTGCCTTTAGTGGTCGTTATATGTAAAAACTTCGGACCTTTTTTATCCTTTAGTCTTTGCAGTTCTTTTATAAGTAACGGCAGGTCATGCCCGTCTATAGGGCCGGTATAGTCAAAATTGAGCGACTTTATCATATTATTCTGCCGTGGGTTCTTACCCTCCTTAACCTGAGTAAGGTAATGCTTAAGCGCACCCACGCTGGGGTCTATCCCTATGGCATTGTCGTTAAGGATAACGAGGAGGTTAGCATCTGTAACGCCTGCGTGGTTAAGCCCTTCAAAGGCCATACCCGATGCTATACTTGCATCGCCTATAACGGCTATATGGGTCTTTTCTAAATCTCCCTTTATCTGTGAAGCGATTGCCATGCCTAATGCTGCCGAAATAGACGTGCTGCTGTGCCCGGTACCAAAAGTATCGTATTCACTCTCACTGCGTTTAGGAAAACCGGATATACCACCCAGCTGACGGTTGGTTTCAAAATTATCTTTACGACCGGTAAGTATTTTATGCCCATATGCCTGGTGACCTACATCCCACACGAGCAGGTCGTTTGGGGTGTCGTAAACATAATGCAGGGCAATGGTAAGCTCTGTAACGCCCAGGCTCGCGCCAAGGTGCCCTTCTTTTAGCGATACCACATCTATTATAAAATCGCGCAGCTCCTGTGCCAGTTGTGGCAGTTGTGCAGGATTTAATTTTCGTAAATCGGCAGGGGTTTGTATGGTATTGAGTAAGTTGCTTTCCATTACAGCAAATTTACAATAATATATGTAACCCAATGTGCCGAATAGCAAAACCCTAAATCCTTATACGCTTTACGCTTATGACAGATAGCTTTATTTATTAGGAATGCTGTCTGATGGTTGTTTTGTTACACTTATATCGCCTGTTGTGTATTGAGGTGGCGGCGGCAAAGGTTTTTGTTCTTTTTGCACGGCGGCGTGATTGTGCACTTTACCGGTTACGGCAGGTGTATCTTTAGCTGTTTGCTCCTTTTTTATGGTATCTTCCGGATAGGCTAATTCTCCTAAAGGGAAACCTTCGTCTTTATGTTTGCATCCCACAAATGTGGCAGATACAGCAATGATTAAACTTGCCAAAGCCATTTTTGCCGTGCGGTTTTTGCGCAGCATTTGTTCCGGCTTTAACCGCCCGCAAATTTTTGTAGCGGTAGTGGTATTTAAAAAAGCCTCCACTTCGGCAGCATTCATGGTAGTAAAATCTACTACCGTGGCAGCGCATTTACTGCAAAATCTTCCCTGTGCATCGGGTGCCATTCCCTCCCAGCTTTCATGGCAGGGTTTGGGTATAGAAAGCTGATAAGTACTCATGAGCATTATTTTTTGTGAGCTTCCTTTGATGGAAGCGGTTTAAATTTAACTTCTGGCCGATATGCACTTACAGAATCATAAGCGACCATGCCGGTATTGTAACTACGGTAATCCTCATCGGGTTCAGGAATAGCTACGCTATCATTATAGGGTGCAGTACTGTCTAAACCTGTAACCACAACCTGCTCTATAGGTTGTTTGTTTCCAAAGTCGTCGGCACAACTAAGCAGCGTTGTACCCATAACAACAAGCAAAGCGAGCATAAATACCTTCCTGAAACTTGTTTGAGAGTACATAACCTTAGCCGGTATTTGTATAACTATATTTTCCAACTGTTTTTTTTCAAACCTCCCACATACTTTTTTACCGGTGTTAAGCAGCATGTAGGTGTTGATTTGTTCAGCGGTCATTCCGGTAAAATCGGTCACGGTTTTTTGGCAATGGCTGCAAAATTTTCCCTGAGCGTTTGGCGTCATACCTTCCCAACTTTCATGGCAAGGGGTAGGGATAGAAAGTTTATAAGTGTTCATGTAGCAGGTAATTAGTGGTTGTTAAAGTATAACGGCAATATGTGCTAATAAAGTGTTGGTAAATAGTTTTATTTAGATGCTTCATTCCATCAATTTATACCTGCTTTTTATTTACGTCTAAAATTTTGTAAATATCTACAGTGCCTGCGTAACTTAAATAATATTTTTGCGTCATATAGACAAAAGCCAACCATGAAAAAAATTATCCTTAGCATGTTTTTTGCCTCCATAGTAACAGCATTTTCGCAGGTACCTGCCCTTGATCCTGACTTTAATATCGGCAGCGGTGCCGATAGCTGGATATCAAATATCAAACAGCTTGAAAATGGTAAAATACTAATTGCTGGAGATTTTCTTAACTACAATGGCAACACAGCTAACAGGATAGCCCGCTTAAATGCCGATGGTAGTTTTGACTCTACTTTTGCTTCAAATTTATTTAGCTTTGTAGAGGCCATGCTGGTTGAAGAAGACGGTAAAATTGTGGTTACACAATTATTTGGCGGTGTGTACCGGTACAATGCAGATGGGACTGAAGACCCATCCTTTAGCCGTAACTTATTTCGCGGCGAGGGCGCTTATCGATTATTAAAACAAGGCAATAAATATATTGTGGCGGGCAATTTTACAGTGTATGACCCCGTCTCAAATACGGCTTATAATAACCTTGTAAGGCTCAATTATAACGGTACTTTAGATACTACTTTTACCCCTACAACCTTTGGAGAAACATACTTGTTGAGCCTGCTTGTACAGCCAGATGGCAAAATAGTAATTACCGGTGCGTTTGATTATTATAATGGGGCAGTAGTGCCTAATATTATCAGGCTTAACGAAAATGGGAGTTTAGATACTGCATTTAATGCAGGTACAGGTGCTTTAGGCCTTATACGTGCTATAGCCGTGCAACCCGACGGAAAATATATTTTATCGGGTCAGTTTGAAAGCTTTAATGGAGTGGTAAAACACCTTTACGTACGCCTTAACAGCAACGGTAGCATAGATGACACCTTTAACTATACAAATACTATAGGACTGCCCGAAGATGGAGTGATAGGTTTCAAAATTTTTGTACAGCCGGATGGTAAAATACTTACGGGTGGCTTCTTTAAGGATGCCATGTATGATTTGGGAGGAACAACTGATGGCAGCGTACCGCAATATTTAGCAAGGCTTAACGCAGATGGCAGTACCGATGATACTTTCTCGGTCCCGTTAGATGATAACGTTTATGCAATCGAGATTCAGGATGATGGTAAACTGCTAGTGGGCGGTTGGTTTAGAAACTATAATGGGCAGCCTCAAAAAAGCCTTGCCCGTTTAGACTATGATGCGTTAGCCAATGCAGGGTTTAAAAAGCCTCCGTTTACAGTATACCCTAACCCGGTATCAAACCAACTTATTATTGATATACAGGATTTAAATTCGGCAGATGCCATTATAACCCTTACTGATGTTTTAGGCAAGCAGGTTTATAGTGCGCAGCACAATGCTGCAGCTTTGCAGATAGATATGTCGGCTTACAATAGCGGCGTATATTTTATTAAGGTGGAAGCAAAGGGTAAATTGTTTATACAAAAAGTCGTTAAAAACTAAGCATAAATTATACAGAACCAAATCAATAAAAACCACACCCTTTATGAACATAATTAACCTGAAAGAAAGACGCGACTTTAAAGAGAACGTCAAACTGAATAATAGCTACCTTCAGTTTGAGGCACTTCTTATAGAATTAAGAAAGAAAGAATTGCCTGATGTTATTGTCGAATATATTAGCGATGAGGTAAAGAGCCTGAATGAGCTGCCTACCGGTACAGAGTTAATAAAAGCTCTAAAAAAGAAGCAGACTAAAATTATACAGCTAACAGAAAAGCAGCTTAAAATAGTGCCTAAAAATTATTACCGCAATATGTGGCTTGCATTAGGCATATCTGTATTTGGGTTACCAATAGGTGTTGCAATAGCACTATCGTTAGGTAATATTGGCCTGTTAGGTATAGGGTTTCCTTTTGGTATAGCATTAGGTATGGCGGTAGGTACAGGTATGGACAAAAAGGCTTTTACAGAAGGCAGGCAGCTTGATATTGAGATTAGACATTAATTTTCACTTTCCACAAGAGAAGCCTCAAGTGTTGCCGGGTTCTCTATCCAATTATAATTGTAAATTTGCCCTTTACTTATATCACGCATCAATTCCCACCTATTTTGGAAGGGGTTGAGGGCAAGGCTAACTTATGGAAAATATCTTTACCGACGAATACTTTATGCGCAAAGCCCTGCAGGAGGCCCACGCCGCTTTTGATAAGGGCGAGATACCCGTTGGTGCCCTTGTGGTAGTAAACGAAAGGGTAATTGCGCGTACCCATAACTTAACCGAATTACTACACGATGTTACCGCCCATGCCGAGATGCAGGCCATAACATCTGCAGCTAATTTTTTGGGAGGAAAATACCTTACCGGCTGTACCCTCTATGTAACGCTTGAGCCCTGCCAGATGTGTGCCGGCGCATTGTACTGGAGCCAGGTTGCAAAAGTGGTTTTTGGCGCGCACGACCATCTGCGGGGTTATCGTGCTATGGGTACTAAGTTGCATCCTAAAACTACAGTAGTTTCGGGAGTCTTAGAAGAGGAATGTTCTGCATTGGTTAAAACGTTTTTTAAGGAAAGAAGGTGCTGAAATACAGTTGTTTAAATTGTTAACAAATATTTATAAATAATCATTATTTTATTTATAATATTTGCACCATATTATTAGTTATTGCATAAAATACAGGTAACCATTTTAACAGGAATTATGGCGGTGTCCAAAAGTATTTGGCGGGCTATATTTATAACACTTTATGTAAGCAGCGAGAGTGTTAAATCATGTTAAAGAAAACTTTATGCCCCTTGTGGTTATAAGAAAAGCCTGTACATTTAAAAACAAACCGTATTTTTTTTATAAATAACAACCTGTTCTTAACCAATTAATTTAACTCCCGTCACCCTTATGAAACCCATGAAACTGGTGCTGTTCTTAACAGTCATCACACTGCTGCTGCATTCCTGCTCAAAAAAATCAGGAAAGGATTTCGACTCAGATCCCCTTTTATACCGGGATTATATTACCAGTTTCTCTTCAGGTCTCATTTCTACCAAAGCCGATATCCAGGTGGGGCTTGCCTTTACCAAAAAGGAATGGCAGGTAGACCACGAACTCGACAATAATTATTTTACCGTATCGCCTTCGGTAGATGGTAAAGTATTGTTTTTACAAGACAATAAAATTGCATTTCGCCCTGCAAAGCGCTTAAAACAGGATACAGAATATCAGGTTACCCTGCACCTCTCTAAGTTTATTAAGGTGGCAGACAGCCTGAGCGATTTTAACTTTACGGTTAAAACCCTTAAGCAGGATTTTCTTGTTACCACAAAAGACCTGCAGTCGTACAACCGCGACATGCAGTACCTTAACGCATCTATAAAAACGAGCGATAATATGGATTTGGCTACAGCCAAGAAACTCGTTACTGTAACCCACAATGGTAAAAAACTTCCGTTAAGGTTTGATAATAATGCCGGGACATCAAGTGAATTTCATTTTATAATAGACAGTATACAACGCGGTGCGCAGGACAGCAATCTTAAAATTGCATGGAATGGCAAGCCGTATGACATAGACCGCGAGGGCGACGAAAATTATGTGGTGCCGGGCAAAGACAACTTTAAAGTCCTTACCGTTCAGCCTGCCGAGGGCGATAACCAAACGCTGCTTATCAATTTCTCCGACCCTATTCGGAAAGACCAGGATTTTAGCGGCCTCGTGGCAGTACAGGGCGTACAAAGTCTTAAGTACGCAGTAGATGGCAACCTGCTTAAAGTATTTTTTGGCGACCCGTTGAACGGTAATTTCCTTGTAGAAGTATTTCAGGGTATAGAAAGTACAGAAGGGTTTAAAACTAAACAAAGCTATACCGAAAATATTTCTTTTGAACAGCTTAAGCCCGAAGTGCGTTTTGTAAAAAGCGGTACTATACTGCCGGCATCGAGCAACCTTAAAATAAACTTTGAGGCCGTTAACCTTAGCGCGGTGGATGTAAAAGTGTACCGTATTTTCGAGAATAACGTAATGCAGTTCCTTCAGGATAACGAAATGGAAAGCAACTATGGCCTGCGCAATGTGGCATTACCTGTAGCTAAGACCAAGCTTGTGCTCAATACCAACAAAATGCTTAACTATGCCAAATGGAATACTTTTGCAATAGACCTTTCTAAACTGGTTAAGCCGGAACCGGGAGCTATTTACCACATAGAGATTGCTATGCGCCCTGGATACTCTATCTATAAATGCGAAGACAGCAATGCTTTAAAACAGGAAGATGCCAATGCTGATGAATCGGAAGACGAGGATCGCGAGGAGGATTACTCTGACTATGAAGATTACAACTACTACCACGACGATTATGAGTGGGAGCAGCGCGAAAACCCATGCAGTACTTCTTACTACTACGACCGCCAGGTAGAAAGTAATGTGCTGGCAAGCGATCTGGGTGTTATAGCCAAGAAAGGCGAGAACAACAGTTTCTTTTTTGCCGTGGCAAGTATAACTACTACCCAGCCAATCTCTGGGGCGAGTGTGGAATTGTTTAACCTTCAGCGACAAAAATTAGGGTCGGCTGTTACAAGTGCCGAGGGTACGGTAATGTTATCATCAGATAAAAAACCATTTTTTGCCATCATTAAAAAAGGCAGCAATACCACGTATGTAAAACTAAGCGAAGGCAATGCGCAGTCTGTCA
>Ga0247806_10001010_pt1 | contig 14648 bp, 10 predicted proteins | sample UWRJL059202B1_FD_179935 | JGI IMG/M metagenome (GOLD analysis project Ga0247806, IMG submission 179935) | Plant litter microbial communities from Arlington Agricultural Research Station in Wisconsin, United States - UWRJ-L059-202B-1 | ecosystem: Environmental > Terrestrial > Plant litter >... | reverse complement strand
AACGGGGTCGGGTTGTCTTGGGTCATGACGGTTCGGTAGGGAGGAGGACGCTTTCGCTTACCCGCCGGAGACCGCCTGTGGAACTGGAATGCTATCCCATGACCCCGCAGCCGCCGGACCTGATCCCCGGCCGGGTCTCGCGCGACTGGATGGACGCCTTCGCCAGCCGCCATCCCTACCGCTGTCTGCCGCTGAACATGGCCAATACGACGGGCTGGGAAATCCTGTGTCCGCTGACCTTCACGGCGGAATGGAATGGCGGTCCGTCGCAGTCGGACATCGTCGTCACGCCCGAGCGGCCGACCCCGCATCTGCACCATTTCGTCACCTCGCACTTTTCGCGCGGGGTGCTGACCCTGCATCCGCAGTATCTGTTCCGCACGCCGCCGGGCTGGGGGATGCTGGCGGGCGGGTCGCCGAACCACGTCAAGGACGGCATCCAGCCGCTGACCGGCCTGATCGAGACCGACTGGCTGCCCTTCCCCTTCACCATGAACTGGCTGTTCACGCGGCCGGGGCGGGTGAAGTTCGAAAAGGGCGAACCCTTCTGTTTCATCACCCCGGTCGAGCACCGCAAGGTGGAGGATTTCGAGCCGGTGATCCGGACGCTGGAGTCCAATCCGAACATGAAGGGCCAGTATGACGCCTGGCTGAAGTCGCGCAGCGACTTCAATCACCGTCTGGCCGCGGGGGATCCCGAGGCCACGAAGGAGCAATGGCAGCGCTTCTACTTCAAGGGCGAGATCCCCGAGGAGCTGGGCTCGGCCCCGGCGACGCACACCAACAAGCGGCGGCTGAAGACTCCGCGTGTGGGCCTCTAGCGTCGGCATAAAAAAGGCCCCGTCGACGGACCGGCGGGGCCTCTTCTCTTTTCAGGCCGGGTGATCAGCCGCGCGGGACGCGGGGGCCGAGGTTGTTGACCACTTCGCGGGCGTCGAAGGCGTTCGGGTCGCCGGCGGGCTTGGCGCCCCGGCCCAGAACGATCTCGGCCGTGGCCTCGAACCGGTCCACCTCACGGACGTCGAACTCGGGACCGAACGGATCGCGGAAGCCCCACGGGCTCCAGTAGCCGCGGCGGTAGTAGCGCCACGACGGACCCCAGAAGGGGCTGTACCGGTCATAGTAGAAGGGATCGGGCGTGCCTTGCAGGCGCACGTCGCGGTCGGTGGCGCGGTTGACGGTCGAGAACCAGTCGTGACCGCTCTCCAGCGTCAGTTCGGCCGCGCGCAGCAGCAGCGACATCTCGACCTGCTCGCGCGAGGTCACCGAGTTGCCGGCGAAGCTGACGCGGTAGCGGTCGGCGTCGACGCGTTGTTCGGAATAGCCGTAGCGGCTTTGCGGGCCGGCGGGGCCGTAGGGGGTGGCCGTGGCGCAGGCTGACAGGGCGAGCGCCGCCGCCGTCGCCAACAGTACCGGCTTCAGAAATCGGAATTGCATGAGAATGCTCCTTGACGCCTGATAGAGCGCCCTGTCGGCTGAACGGGACATGAACAAACCGGTTCCCCGGATCAACAAGCCCTTATAAACGCGAAAGAATAAGCACGGCGGCGGCGATCAGCAGAACGCCGGTCAGGATGGCGAAACCCTTGCGGAACCGGGGCTCCGACATGCGCCGGGCCAGCGCCGCTCCACCCAGACCGTAGGCGGACATGCTCAGCACGTCCATGCCGATGGTGGCCAGGGCGAACAGGGCCAACTGGGGCGCCGCGGGCCGGTTCACATCCAGGAAGGGCGGCAGGACGGCGGTGAAGAACAGGATGGCCTTGGGATTGGCGATCTGCACCATGAAGCCGTCCACGACGGCGCTGCGGCCCAGCTTGACCATGGGGGCGTCAGGATCGGCGGCGGTGGCGAAGGCGCCGCGCCAGGCGCGATAGCCCAGCCAGGCGACATAGAGGGCGCCGGCCACGGAGATGATGCGGAAGACCTGGGGGAAGGCCACGACCAGGGCGCCGAGGCCCAGCGCCGCCGCGCCGAACCAGACCAGGGTGGCGGCGTTCATGCCCACCACGCCCAGCAGAGCCCCGGCCTTGCCCCGCTGCACGCCGTTGGCGACGGAGAAGACATTGGCCGGCCCCGGCGTGATCGCCATGACGGCCATCACCCCCAGGAAGGTGGCGTAGAGATGCGGATCGACGGGCAGGCTGGCCATGACGATGTCGGGCCGGGGCCGCTCGCGGTCAAGCCGGTGGATCAGTTGGCGCCGCCACGGGCCGGAGCGGTGGCGGGCTTCGCCGCTTCGGTCACGTCGATATCCATGTCCATATCCAGATCGACGCCGAGATCGACCGGCTTGCCGGTGGCTTCCTCGACGGCGTCCAGGGCCTCGCCGACGGCATAGTCGGCCATCAGGGCATAGGTGGCCATGTGTTCTGGATCGTTGGACGCCCAGGCGCCGTTCGAGGCCACGCCCCGGGCGGTCTCCATGGCGCCGGAGAGATCCACCGAGGCCATGGCGTCGCTGACCAGCGCCTCAACGTCGATCTCGGCGAGCGCGGCGGCGGCGATGGCGCCGGCATGTTCCGAAACCGTGGCGGTGAAGGCGGATACGTCCGGCTCATACTCGGCCCAGAGTTCCGCGATCCGCAGTTTCCGCTGGGTCTCGGTCAGGTTTTCGTCTTCCGATATGGCGTCGGCGCGTTCGCCAAAGGCTTCCATCCGCGCCTCGAACCGCTCGGCGGCGGCTTCGATGGCGGCTTCAGCGGCGTCGGACGACGCTTCCGGCGCGGTCTGGGGGTCGGCCGCGAGCGCCGCCGACAGCGGCAGCACGGCGAGGGCAGCGGCGAGGGAGAGGGCCTTGATCATCGAACGGCTCCGGGGAAGGGCAGGACCCGAAGGTCCGCCCAACGCCGTTCGAGCTCAAGTGAAATCGCGGTAAGGCGCGCCTACTGCGCCGGGGCGGGCGCCGGCGGAGCCGCCAGAGCCTGGGAGACGCCCGCACGCATCTGCTCGGGAATGCTGCGGATCGCGGCCGGAGCGGTGTCGGCGGCGTTCAGGATGTCCTCCCGTTGGGCCGCGTTCGCGGGCTTGTCGGCCATCGCGCGCAGGAAGGTCTCCAGGTCGGCGGCGAAGGCGTTAATCTCGGGCGCGTGGCGGTCGATGATGGCGTTGGTCTCGGCCGTCTTGGTCGCGTTGTCCTTGGCAGTGTCCGACATCACCGCTTCCAGTTCGCCGCCGATCTGCTCCATGGAAGCCTGGAAGGCCTGTCCCTTGGCCTGCATCTCGATCTCTTCGGGAGACGGCGCCGGAGCCACGGCGGGCGGCGGCGCGGGCGGTGCGGTCTGCGCGAGCACGGGGGTGGCGACAAGGGCGGCGGAGACAGCCAGGATCAGGCGCAGGGACATCGGTCTTCCGATCGGAAACAAAAAGGCCACGGCGGCCTGTCGAGGCCACCGTGGCGCATTTCCGTATCGCTGACGAGCCGTGATCTGCGGCTCAGCTTCGATCTTCGACCTTAGCCGTTGTCGCGCGCGTTGCGCTTGCCCAGCACGCGCAGGCGCAGGGCGTTCAGCTTGATGAAGCCCTCGGCGTCGTGGTGGTCGTAGGCCTGAACGCCCTCCTCGAAGGTGACGAGGTCCTGATCGTACAGGCTCTGGGGGCTCTCGCGGCCGATGATCGAGACATTGCCCTTGTAGAGCTTGATCCGGACGGTACCGGTGACCCTGGCCTGCGAGTGATCGATGGCGGCCTGAAGCATCTCGCGCTCGGGCGAGAACCAGAAGCCGTTGTAGATCAGGTGGGCGTATTTGACGGCCAGTTCGTCCTTCAGGTGCATGGCGCCGCGGTCCAGGGTGATGGACTCGATGCCACGGTGGGCGGCCAGCAGGATGGTCCCGCCGGGGGTCTCGTAGACGCCGCGCGACTTCATGCCGACGAAGCGGTTCTCGACCAGATCGAGGCGTCCGACGCCGTTGTCGTGGCCCAGCTCGTTCAGCTTCGTCAGGATCGTCGCCGGGCTCATGGCCACGCCGTCGATGGAGACTGCGTCACCCTTCTCGAAGCCCAGGGTGAAGACGGTCGGCGTGTCCGGCGCGTCTTCCGGCGAGATGGTGCGCTGGTGGACGAACTCGGGGGCCTCGACGGCCGGGTCTTCCAGCACCTTGCCCTCGGACGAGGAGTGCAGAAGGTTGGCGTCGACCGAGAACGGGGCCTCGCCGCGCTTGTCCTTGGCGATCGGGATCTGGTGCTTCTCGGCGAAGTCGAGCAGGGCCTCGCGGCTGCGGAACTCCCACTCGCGCCAGGGCGCGATGACGTGGATGTCCGGATCCAGGGCGTAGTAGCCCAGCTCGAAGCGGACCTGGTCGTTGCCCTTGCCGGTGGCTCCGTGACAGACGGCGTCGGCGCCGACCATCTTCGCGATCTCGATCTGGCGCTTGGCGATCAGCGGGCGGGCGATCGAGGTGCCGAGCAGATACTGGCCTTCATAGACGGTGTTGGCGCGGAACATCGGGAAGACGAAGTCGCGCACGAACTCCTCGCGCAGATCGTCGATGAAGATGTTCTCGGGCTTGATGCCCATCTTCAGGGCCTTCTCGCGCGCCGGCCCCAGCTCCTCGCCCTGACCCAGGTCGGCGGTGAAGGTGATGACCTCTGCGTTATATTCGGTCTGCAGCCATTTCAGGATGATCGAGGTGTCCAGACCGCCGGAATAGGCGAGCACGACTTTCTTGACGGGCTTGTCTGCGGATTGGGTCATCGGCGGGTCCTTCGGCGAACGCGGGGAGGCGTTCCTGATCATTGCGCGCGCTTAAAGGACCAGACGCCCTGCGATGCAAGGGCGGGATTGGGGCAGGGCCGTGGTTTTGAGCCGGCGCAGGGGTTGAAGGGGGAGCGGAGCGCCGGCCGGGATCGCAATTCTTCGAATTCCCCGGACCCATCCTCGAATTCCTTCTGGATCCGCTTCTCAATTCTCCTGTGGATCACCGGTCAGGCCCGTCAGTCCGACCGGCCCTCCGGAAGCGCCCAAGGTTTTGAATTGCGTCGGGTTTGTGGCCCTACCGGCGTTCGCCCGGTAAGATTCGGTCAAGGTCTCGGAAGGGCGGTCTTAAACATTCGCGCGCAAGGGTCCTGCCGTGATCCCGAACCGCGCCCCGTCTCCGGTCGAAAAGCTGGCTCTTGCTGTCGTGCACCAGCCCGAACGCGCCCTGCCCGCGCCGGCCGGCGCGCGCGAGGAGGCGCTGCGCTTTTTGCTGCAGACCGCCGCCGACGCCGGGGTGACGTTGGTGGCGACAAGGCCTGACGGGGACGGCGAGCGCTGGCTGGGTCAGGCCTGGCCCTTCCCGTCGCCCTTCCGCGTGACCGTCCGCACCGTATCCATCGAAGAAGGCGTCGATCGGGTCGAGGCCCGCGCCCGCCGCTCGCTGGAGCGGATGGGCCTCCCGCGCGGCGACACGCTTCTGGCGTCCAACGCCACCGATCTGGTCGGGGCCGAGGGCCGCGCGCTGTGGGACCGGATGCAGGCGCTCAAGGATCGCGGCCTGTTCCGCCGCATCGGTTTCTGCGCCACCGTCGATGACGGCCCGGCGCTGCTGGCCCGCCGTTTCCAGCCGGACGTGGTCCAGCTGCCGTGCAGCCTGCTGGACCAGCGGGCCCACCGCACGGGTGTGCTGGACGAGATCGCCGACCTCGGCGCCGCCATCCATCTGTCATCCGTCTTCGCGGGCGGGGTGATGTTCATGAGCGGCGACGCCCTGCCGACCCACATGGCCCACCACGCGCCGCAGCTGTCGCGCATCCGCCGTCGGCTGGCCGAGGCCCGGGTCGACCCGATGCAGGCCACGCTGGCCTATACCCTGGGCCTGCCGCAGGTCGCCGCCGTGGTGGCCAGCGCCGCCTCGGCCGCCGAACTGCGCGCCATGGTGGCCGCCGCCCACGCGCCGACGCCCAATCTGGACTGGCAGAGCCTGCAGCTCGAGCACCCGGCCGCCGTGGCGGCCGGGCCTCGCGCCCGGATCAGTAGCGCAGCCTGATCCCGACATAGCCGGAGCGACCCGGCTCACCGTAGTTCAGCACCTGCTGGTAGCGTTCGTCGGCCAGGTTCTCGACCCGCGCCGTCAGGGTGACGTGGTCCGTCAGCGCATACGCCGCGTTCAGATTGGCGGTGACGAAGCCGTCGCGCACCGGAGGGTTGACCGCGTTGGTGTCCGGCTGGTCGCCTTCGGCGCGGACGGTCAGGGCGCCCGACAGGCGGTCGCCCGTCCAGCCCAGGGTCACGGACCCGGCCTGTTCCGGTATCCGCGCCAGCGGCCGGCCGGTGGTCTCGTCCTTCGCATCGGTCCAGGCGTAAGCCAGGCTCAGGTCGAAGCCGCCGCCCAGCAGGGCCCGGCCTTCCAGCTCGACCCCGTCCGTCGCCGTCTCGGCGATGTTGACGTAGTAGCTGTCGAAGGTCACCGGATCGAAGACGTAGGTGATCTGGTCCTCGACGCCGAGGTGATAGACCGTCGCCCGGCCCTCCATGCGGCCATCCGCCGAACGCCAGCCGATGGCGGCTTCATAGCCTTCCGCCGTTTCCGGACGCAGGGTCGGGAAGGGGACGGACGAGAAGCAGAAGTCGCACGCCGCCTGGCTGACCGACGGGGCCTTGAAGCCCGTGCCCCAGGCGCCCGACAGGGTGAAGCCGGGCCCGAAGGTCCAGGCCGCCGAGACACGGCCCGTGGTTTTCGACCCGAAGTCGTCGGTGCTGTCATGGCGCAGGCCGCCGGTGACGCTCAGGGCGTCCGACACCTGATAGCGGCCGGTGGCGAAGGCCGAGGTGGTTCCCAGATCGACGTCGGCGCCGGTCGACAGGCTGCCCTGGCTTTCCTCGCGCTCGGCGCCGAAGGCCCAGGTGGCCGCGCCGGTTTCGCCGTTGGCCTGCCAGCGGTAGGCCTGACGATCGGCTTCGAAGATCGAGCCGAAGGCGCTGAAGGTCTGGCGCTCGATGTCCGAGCCGGAAACGCTGAACTGATGCTCGAGGCCCAGGGCGTCGACGGTGGCGCGGACGACGCCGGACCATTGCTCCGATTCCGACCGGTCGCCGTTGTCGGAGACCGGGAAGCCGTTATCCAGATCGGCCTCGCTCCTCGACCAGCGGGCCGAACCGTCGACCGTCACCGCCGGCGACACGGCATAGCGGCCGCGGACCCCCACGGTGGTGTTGTCGAAGCCGTCGGTCTCGGGGTTGCCGTTCGCCTCGTCTGCGACGGAGATCCCGTCGGTGGTGAAGCGCGAGACGTAACCGCCCAGCGCCCAGGTCTCGTTCGCCACGCCGCCGGCCAGGCGGCCGCGCAGGGTGTCGAAGCTGCCGGCCTCGGCCTCGGCGCGGAGGCCGTCGATCTCCTTCGTCGTGAAGGCGATCACGCCGCCGATGGCGTCCGAGCCCCACAGGGACGACTGCGGACCCGACAGGATTTCGACGCGCTCGATGTCGCCCAGGTCGAAGCCGGAGACGTCATAGGCGCCGTTGGGTTCGGCGGCGTCATTGACCGGGGCGCCGTCGACCAGGACCAGGGTCTTGCCCGGGGTGGCGCCGCGCATGCGGACCTGGGCCACGCCGCCGAAGGCGCCCGAGCGGGTCACCGACAGGCCGGGGACGTCGGACAGGATATCGGCGGCGAAGACGGCGCCCCGCTGTTCGATGGTGGCGCTGTCCACGACGCGGGCGCCGGGGGTGTCGGCGACGATGGAGGGAATGCGGGTGGCGGTGACCACCACCTCGGGCAGGGTGTCGTCCTGTGCCGCCTGGGCGAAGGCGTGGGCGGGCAGAACCACGGCGGCGGCCGTGGCGAGAAGAAGGGACCGCTTCATGGCGATACTCCGTCAGTCTCCGCGCGAGCGCGTCGCGGCGACGTGTGGATGGCGACCGACCCGCCCGGAATGGACGGCGCAAGTGTCGGGTCGCCTCGACGGATCACCGCGTCTCTGCCTGGTCCCGGGCAGCGGACGGACGACGTCGGCGGCCAGGTCTCCTGGCTTGCGGGTCAAAAACCGCCGCTCACGCCTTCCCAGAGCCTCGATGGAGGGACCAGTGGCGCCGGGGATCGCTCCCCGGATCGAACGACGGCCTCGCCGCCTACAGTTGCGGGCACAGCCACGGTTTCACACCGTGTTCCCTTAACCGCCGACGCGGCTTGTCGCAGTGCGGCGACGCTTGTGCAAGGAATGCGGATCGCGCTTGAGACGGCTGCTCCGATCCGTCACCCTGACGACACGCATGAACGCTCCCCTCGCTCACCCGCCGCAAGCCGATCCCGTCCCGTCCATCGAGGGCGCGACGCCGTTCATGGCGCAGTATCTGACGGCCAAGGCCGGGCAGCCGGACGCCATCCTGTTCTTCCGGATGGGCGACTTCTACGAGCTGTTCTTCAAGGACGCCGAGATCGCCGCCGCCGCCCTGGGCATCACCCTGACCAAACGGGGCAAGCACAACGGCGACGACATTCCCATGGCCGGGGTGCCGGTGCATGCGCTGGACGGCTATCTGGCGCGCCTGATCCGGCAGGGGTTCAAGGCGGCGATCTGCGAGCAGCTGGAAGACCCGGCCGAGGCCAGGAAGCGCGGCGGCAAGGCGGTCGTGCATCGCGGCGTGGTGCGGGTGGTCACGCCCGGCACCCTGACCGAGGATTCGCTGCTGGACGCGCGGGGCGCCAACCGGCTGGCGGCCGTGGCGGTGCGCAAGGGCCGGGCGGCGGTGGCCGTGGTCGAACTGTCCGCGGGCGCCGTCGATGTGGTGGCCTGTTCGCTGGACGATCTGGGCGCGACCCTGGCCTCGTTCCGACCCTCGGAAGTGCTGGTTCCGGACCGCCTGTTCTCGGACGAGGCGACCAGGGATGCGCTGAACGGCTCGGGCGGGGTGGTGCAGGCCCTGCCTCAGGCGCTGGCCGAGCCGGTGGGCGCCAAGGTGCGGGTCGAACGCCTGTACGGCGTGGCCTCGCTGGACGGCTTCGGCGCCTTCGAGGAGGCCGAGGTCTCGGCGCTGGGCCTGATCGCCGCCTATCTGGAGACGACGCAGGCGGGCAAAATCCCGGCCCTGACCCCGCCGCGCCGCTCGGGCGACACCGGCTTCCTGGCCATCGATCCGGCGACGCGGTTGAGCCTCGAGATCGACCGCACCCAGCGCGGTGAGCGCGACGGGTCGCTGCTGGCCTGCATCGACCGGACGGTGACATCGGGCGGGGCGCGGGCGCTGGCCGAGCGGGTGGCGCGGCCACTGCGCGATCCGGCCGCCATCAATCATGGCCTCGACGCGGTCGAATGGCTGCTGGAGCGACGCGACCTGCGCCGTGACCTGCGCGAGGGGCTGAAGGCGTCGTCGGACGTGGCGCGCGCCGTGTCGCGGCTGGTGCTGGGGCGCGGCGGCCCGCGCGATCTGGCCGCCATCCGCAACGGCCTGTCCATCGCCGAGGGCATCGCGGGCCTGTTCCCGCCGGTCGCCGATCCCCTGACCGGACCGCCGCCGCGCATCGCCGCCTGTGTCGATCGTCTGACGCTGACGCCCGATGCGGGCCGTCTGCTGGTCGATCTGGCCGAGGGGCTGGTGGCCGAGCCGCCGCATCTGGCGCGCGACGGCGGCTTCGTGAACCCGGACTTCCGGCCCGAGCTGGACGAGGCGCGCCGCCTCCGCGACGACAGCCGCCGGGTGGTCGCCGATCTGGAGGCCCGCGCCGTCGCCGAGTCCGGCGTGGCCTTCAAGATCAAGCACAACGCCGTGCTGGGCTATTTCCTGGAGACCAGCGCCAAGGCGGCCGAGCCCCTGCTGCGGCCGACGGGTGAAAGCCCCTTCATCCATCGCCAGACGTTGGCCAATCAGGTTCGCTTCACGACTGTCGAACTGTCCGAACTGGATGCGAAGATCAGTCAGGCGGGCCACCGGTCGCTGGCCATCGAGGGCGAGACCTTCGAAATCTGGCGGCGCACGGTCCAGTCCCTGGCCCAGCCGCTGCAGGCGGTGGCCGAGGCGCTGGCCGAGCTGGACGCCCACGCGGCGCTGGCGGAATGGGCCGAGGAAGTCGGCGCCGTGCGTCCGCAGGTCGACGACACCCTGTGCTTTGAAATCTCAGCGGGACGTCACCCGGTGGTCGAGGCGGCGGTCAAGGCGGCGGGCGATCCCTACACGCCCAACGACTGCCGACTGGACGGGGCGGGGGCAGGCTGCGCGCGCCTGTCGATCGTGACCGGACCGAACATGGCCGGTAAATCGACCTTCCTGCGCCAGAACGCGCTGCTGGTGGTGCTGGCCCAGGCCGGGGCCTTCGTGCCCGCCCGGGCGATGCGGCTGGGCGTTGTCGACCGGTTGTTCAGTCGCGTCGGGGCGGGAGACGATCTGGCCCGCGGGCGGTCCACCTTCATGATGGAGATGGTCGAGACCGCCGCCATCCTGACCCAGGCCACCGAGCGCAGCTTCGTGGTGCTGGACGAGATCGGCCGGGGCACGGCCACCTATGACGGTCTGGCCATCGCCTGGGCGACGGCGGAGGCCCTGCACGACCGCAACCGGGCTCGGACGTTGTTCGCCACCCACTATCACGAGCTGGCGGCGCTGGAGACGCGACTGGCCCACGTCTGCAACCTGTCCATGGCCGCGAAGGAATGGAACGGCGACCTGGTCTTCCTGCATGAGGCCCGCCCGGGCGCCGCTGACCGGTCCTACGGGGTGCAGGTGGCCCGGCTGGCGGGCGTGCCCGGCCCGGTCGTCGCCCGCGCCCGCGAGGTGCTGGACCGGCTGGAAAGCGACAAGGCCGCCGGGGCCAACCTGAACGACCTGCCCCTGTTCGCGGTGGCCGAGCCCGCCGCGCCTGCGCCGATCCGGCCGTCCATGGTCGAGGATGCCCTGCAGGGCATCGAGCCGGACGAACTGACCCCGCGCGAGGCGCTGGAGGCCCTGTATCGCCTCAAGGGACTGGCCCAGGGTTCGACCAAGGGACCGGCGAGCCGGTGAACCAGATCCTCGACGCGCGGCTGGCCGAGGCGGCTGAAGCGTCAGACGTGCGCCGGGCCGTGGCGGCGATCCTGCGCGAAAGCTGGGACGCGGGTCGGGCCAGGGCGGCGCGGCGGCTGGAGGCGGGCGGCGAGGGCGTCGAGGTGGCGCGGCTCTATTCCGAAGCCGCCGACGACATGCTGACGGCCCTGTGGCGGTTCACGACCGAAACCCTCTATCCGGCGCCCAATCCCACCGAGGCCGAGCGGCTGAGCCTGATCGCGGTCGGCGGCTACGGGCGCGGGGTCATGGCGCCGTTCTCGGACCTGGACCTGCTGTTCCTGCGCCCTTGGAAGTCGATCCCCCACACCGAGCAGGTGATCGAGTTCATGCTCTATGTCCTGTGGGATCTGGGGGTGAAGGTCGGGCAGGCGGCGCGTTCGGTGGACGAGTCGCTGGCGCTGGCGAAGACCGACATGATGGTCCGCACTACCCTGCTGGAAGCCCGCCCTCTGGCCGGAGACGAAGCGCTGGCCGGAGATTTCATCGCCCGCTTCCAGGCCTTCGTCGTCAAGGCCGATCCCCGTCCCTTCATCGCCGCCAAGCTGGAAGAGCGGAACGTCCGCCACCAGAAGACCGGGGCGGTGCGCTATCGGGTCGAGCCCAACGTCAAGGACGGCAAGGGCGGCCTGCGCGACCTGAACACCCTGTTCTGGATCGCCCGGTCGCTGGCCCCGGACAGCCCCCTGGGCGCGCGGGTCATGGACGACCTGCTGACCGCGCGCGAACGGCGGACCTTCGAGGAATCCTTCGACTTCCTGTGGCGGACACGGGCCCATCTGCATCTGGTGGCCGGCCGGGCCGAGGAGAAGCTGACCTTCGACCTGCAGCCCGAGGTGGCCCGGCGCATGGGCTGGCAGGGGCGGGGCGACGAGCCGGCGGTGGAGCGGTTCATGCGCCGTTACTTCCTCGTGGCGCGCGATGTCGGGGCCCTGACCCGGGCCATGTCGGCCAAGCTGGAGGCGCGCCACCAGAAGCCGACGATGAGCCTGTCGCGGCTGATCCCCGGCCGGAAGCGCAACCTGGGCGTCGAGGGCTTCATCGAGGTGGCGGGCCGCCTGTCGGTCACCGGGCCGGAGGTCTTCGCCGAGGATCCGACCAAGCTGCTGAGCCTGTTCCGCACGGCCGACGAACACGATCTGGACCTGCATCCGGACGCCTTCTCGGCGGTGACGCGGTCGCTGTCGCTGGTGACGCCGTCGCTGCGCCGGGACGCCGAGGCCACCCGCGCCTTCCTCGACATCCTGACGGGGCAGCGGCCCTATCGCGTGCTGACCCTGATGAACGAGACGGGCCTGCTGGGCCGGTTCCTGCCCGAATGGGGGCGGATCGTCGGCCAGACCCAGTTTAACATGTACCACGCCTATACGGTCGACGAGCACACGCTGCAGGCCATCGGCATCATCAACGACATCTGGCGCGGCAAGCTGAAGGCGGAGCATCCGTCGGCGACCGAGATCGTCCATCGCATCGACGATTTCGAGGCCCTGATGCTGGCCATGCTGCTGCATGACGTGGGCAAGGGTGGCGACCGGGGCCAGCTGGAGGACGGCGCCATCGCCGCGCGTCGCGCCTGCGACCGGCTGGGCGCCGACCCGCGCCGGACCGAGTTCGTGGTCTGGCTGGTGCGCAACCACCTGGCCCTCAGCGACTATGCCCAGAAGCGCGATGTGTCCGACCCGGCGACGGTGCGCGCCTTCGCCGAACTGGTCGGCGACCCCGAACGGCTGCGGACCCTGCTGGTGCTGACGGTGGCCGATGTGCGCGCGGTCGGTCCCGGGGTGTGGAACGGCTGGAAGGGCCAGCTGATGCGCGATCTGTATCAGCGCACCGAGGCGGTGTTCCGGGGCGAGGACGTGACCCGCGCCGATCCGTTGGCCGACTTCCCCGAACTGGTCGCCCGCGCCGGAGCCTCGGGCGCGGCGGCGAGCATCGTGGCCGAACGCAAGGATGATGAGGGCAGCGAGCCGCTGGCCGCCGCCCGCGTGGCCGTGGCGGCGAAGGACCGGCCCGGCCTGTTCGCCGATCTGGCCGCCGCCCTGGCGGCGGGGGGCGCGGATGTCGTCGGCGCCCGCGTCGCCACCGCCGAGGACGGCACGGCGCTGGATGTGTTCGAGTTGCAGGACGGTTCAGGCGCGCCTTACGGCCAGGCCGAGCCGCGCCGGTTGATCCGTCTGGTGGCGGCGTTGGAGGCCGCGGCCCGGGGCGGCGGCGGGGCGATCCCGCCCGAGCCCCAGCCCAATCCCCGCCGGGCGGCCTTCGACGTTCGTCCGGTGGTGTTGATCGATCTGGATGAAAGCCCCGACGCGGCGGTGATCGAGCTGTCGGGCGCCGACCGGCCGGGCCTGCTGGCGGAGCTGTCGCGCAAGCTGGCCGACCACGGCCTGTCGATCCGTTCGGCCCATATCGCCGGCTTCGGCGAGCGGGCCGTGGACAGCTTCTACGTCACCGACACCAGGGGCCGTCGCCCCGCGGCCGGGGCCGGGCTGGAACGGTTGAGAGCCGAGCTGGAGGCGGTTCTGGACCGGCGCGACGCCAACGGCCGGTCGGTTTCGGCCCCCGTCCGGGCCAGCCTGCGCGACGTCTCCGAATTCGGCCGGAAACGGCCCGTATCGCCTCGCCCGGAAGCAGGCTAATCCAGCCTCTCACGTCCCCTTCGAGTTCACGATGAGCCTCGCCCGCAATACCCTGGTGCAAGCGACCCTGACGCTGGGGAGCCGTGTGCTCGGCTTTGCCCGCGATCTGGTTCTGTCGGCCCGGTTCGGCCAGGGGCCGATGATGGACGCCTTCACCACGGCGTTGATGCTGCCCAACATGTTCCGCCGCCTGTTCGCCGAGGGGGCCTTCGCCCAGGCCTTCGTGCCCATCTATGGCGGCGTGCGCGAGCGTGACGGGGAGGAGGCCGCCGCCGTCACAGCCTCCGAGGCGCTCAGCTTCATGTTCGCCGTCGTCGTGGCCTTCTGCATCCTGCTGCAGGTGCTGATGCCGTGGATCATGCCGGTGCTGCTGTCGGCGTGGAAGGACGATGCCGGGGTCATGCACGCCGCCGTCACGGCCGCCCAGCTGACCATGCCCTATCTGGCCTGCATGACCATCGCCTCGCTGCTGTCGGGCGTGCTCAACACCAGCGGCAAATTCGCCCTGTCGGCGGGCGTGCCGGTGTTCCTGAATCTGTGCACCCTCGTGCCGCTTCTGGCGCCCAGCCTGATCCCGATGAGCCAGCCCAACACCCTGCTGGCGGTCAGCGCGGCGGTTACGGTGTCGGGCGTGCTGCAGGCCGGCCTGCTGTGGTGGGGCGTGCGCCGTCTGGGCGTGCGGTTGAACCTGTCGTGGCCCCGCCTGACCGCCGGGGTGAAGAAGACCCTGGCCCTGGCCATTCCCGGCGTGCTCGCGGGCGGCGCCCTGCAGATCAACTCCGTCGTCAGCCAGTTCCTGACCGGGTCGAATGAGGGCGCCCGGTCGGTGCTCTACAATGCGGATCGCCTGTACCAGCTGCCGCTGGGCCTCGTCGGCGTGGCCATCGGTCTGGCGCTGGTGCCGCGCCTGACCCGCGCCTTCGTCAGCGGCGACCATGAAGGCGGACGCCGCACGCTGGATGACGGCATCACCCTGTCGATGGCCTTCACCCTGCCGGCGGCCGTGGCCCTGTTCGTCATTCCCTTCTTCATCATCGACGCCACGGTGACGCGCGGGG
>Ga0247806_10001008_pt1 | contig 14680 bp, 12 predicted proteins | sample UWRJL059202B1_FD_179935 | JGI IMG/M metagenome (GOLD analysis project Ga0247806, IMG submission 179935) | Plant litter microbial communities from Arlington Agricultural Research Station in Wisconsin, United States - UWRJ-L059-202B-1 | ecosystem: Environmental > Terrestrial > Plant litter >... | reverse complement strand
ACACGGTAAAAAAGGAAAACCATTTTACTGGGTAGTAGCAGCGGATTCTCGCTCTAAAAGGGATGGTAAATTTCTTGAAAAAATAGGAACTTACAACCCAAACACTAACCCTGCAACAATTGATTTAGATCTTGACAGCGCTGTACAGTGGTTGCACAATGGTGCACAACCTACAGATACTGCAAAAGCTATCCTATCTTACAAAGGTGCTCTACTTAAACATCACCTTGATGGTGGTGTGCGTAAAGGCGCTCTTACACAAGAACAGGCTGATGCTAAATTAGCAACATGGTTTGATGAAAAATCAGGCAAAATTGATGCTAAAAAAGACGGCCTTTCTACAGCTAAAGCCGATGCAAGAGCAAAAGCACTTGAAGCTGAGAAAAAAGTAAACGACGATCGTATTGCTGCTGCAAAACAAGCTGAGGCTGACCTTGCTGCCGCAAATGCTCCTGCTGCTGAAGAAGCTACAGAAGAAACGGCTGACGAAAACACAGAAGAAACTCAAGCATAATTTTAAAGGCGTCATGCGTAAAGAAGATTGTTTCTATTTAGGCAAGATAGCCAAAAAATTTAGCTACAAGGGAGAAGTACTGGCCTGGCTGGATACTGACGAACCTGAGTTGTATGAAAACCTGGAATCGGTGTTTGTTGAAATACACAAACACCTGGTTCCATTTTTTATTCAAACCAGTTCCCTGCACAAAAATGATTTTTTAAGAGTAAGGTTTGAGGATATTGATAGCGAAGATGCCGCAGATGGCATTATGGGCTGCGATATTTACCTGCCACTTACTCAATTGCCAAAACTGGAAGGCGATAAATTTTACTTTCATGAAGTTGTGGGCTTTATTGCCGAAGATGTTCGCCTGGGCGAAATAGGCACTATAGTTAACATAAACGACACCTCATCTCAGCCCCTTTTTGAAATTAAAAAAGGCGAAATAGAGATACTTATCCCTATGATAGACCATTTTATTGTTAAGGTAGACCGCGACAACAAAAAAATTATACTTAATACTCCAGACGGGCTTATAGACCTTTACCTAAACGCATAAGTTTTTATTTAAGGTTAATTCAGATTTTTTATTAAAACACCATATTTAATTATATTTTTAGTAACGGGTGGTTTCAATTTGAAATCTGCATTCTGAAATCTGAAAATAGACGATGCCGTTCGCAGGATACTTAAAGTAAAGTATAACAGCTGTCATCATTTACATAATAGTCTCTAAAACCTAACAATCATGTTTTCGTTTAAGCAATTTAATATACAGCAGGACAAAACCGCCATGAAGGTAGGAACAGATGGTGTTTTGCTGGGAGCATGGACACCACTGCAAAACAACCCCTACTCTATTCTTGATATTGGCGCCGGTACCGGTTTGATTGCACTAATGCTGGCACAACGCAGCCATGCCGAACAGATTGATGCTTTAGAAATTGATGATGATGCTTATGAGCAGGCGGTAGATAATTTTGAAAATTCGCCATGGGCCGACCGTTTGTTTTGCTACCATGCCGGGCTTGACGAATTTATGGAAGAACCTGAAGACGAGTACGACCTTATTGTAAGCAACCCTCCTTTTTATACCGAAGATTATACCAGCGGTAACAATCAACGCGACACCGCACGGTTTGCAGCATCGCTGCCATTTGACGACCTTGCCGAAGCTGCAGGGCTACTATTATCTGAAAAAGGTGTGTTTGCCATTGTGCTGCCTTATAAAGAAGAAGAACATTTTATTGCGCTAATGAGTGAAGAAGGATTAACCCCTTTTAAAATTACCCGCGTAAAAGGCACTCCAACATCTGACATTAAACGTAGCCTTATGGCTTTTAGCTATACTGAAAGTGATATTATAATTAATGAGCTGGTTATAGAAACTGCCCGCCATGAATATACTGCCGATTACATAGATCTTACTAAAGATTTTTACTTAAAAATGTAAGGCTTAAACCATTTTATACAACAGTATAATCTTTATTTGTTTACGAATTGTTAGGATGCTCACAGCATTCCCAATATTGCATTATTTTGTGCAGTTGCTCTTTAGCCAAATGATAATCGTTGCCTTTTTTAAAAAAACCCTGTACCGTTAGCGTTTCAAAAGCCTCATTTACATCATCCCTATTTGCTGTTGTAGAGTAAAAAACAAAAGGAATGCTTTTTCGCCTTAAAGTAGGGTTAGCATCTATATCATGCTTAAACTGCAGGCCATTTCTTTTAGGCAAATTAATATCCGAAAAGATAATAAAGATATCCTCGGCAGTCTGGTCAAGAAAATCAAGCCCATCTGCCGTGTTATTAAAAGTAACTATATTGTTTTTTATGCCAAGCTCCGCTACAAGCTCTTTAAAAAAGAAAACATCATCCTCGTCATCTTCAATCAGCAAAATATTCCCTCTGTACCCCATGATATGTAATATAAGTGTAAGCAAAAATACTCTATTTCAATTATTTCACTACCATAATTTATTCAAATTCATAAAATTACCTGTAAACCCTAAGTCCAAAAGACGGTACCATAAAAGCATACTTTGGGGCTTTTAGCTTTCTCTCACTATAATACCTGGTAAGACGCTCGTTCTCGTTTATCCATCCTTTTTTAATAAAAAAGTCAGGCTGGTGGCAATATATAGGTTCTGCACTCTCATAAGCTTCATAAATAATAAAGAGCCCTTTAGTTTCTTTGGTCTCTATTATTTTACCATTTTCATCGCAGACACCTAATCCCTCTACCCCTACATACAGCCCTTCTTCAGGAAATTTTATAGTAAATGCAGCAACATCAAGTTCGGTAAGTCCCTTTGCACCTTTTTCTATAAAACCTATAATATTTGCCGGCGTAACCTCATCTCCCGGATGATGCCCCCCATTTGCCGGTCTGTAAAAATGCAAGCGGTAAGCAAAGCGGTTCTTAGCTTTTACCATTTTAAAAAGAAACGATTTTATATAACCTGTAACACCAGTTGTATTAGCAATATAAACAGCATCTGTAAATCCGGCTGATGTACCACTGGTGTCGAGCATTTTTTTATCGGCATAGCCTACAGCAACAACATTCGCATTGCCGGTTATTACTACCTCATCAAGTTCAAAAGCATTAGGCTGCAATAAAACCTCTGTACCAACATCAACTTTTTTAATCGTTTTATTTGCAAAGCCTATGCACGACACTACGAGTGCATCATAGTTTTTAACGCTAATTTTTACACTGCCATCCTGACTGCAATAATCCTGAGACACCGGCTCACTGTTAAGCGTTGCTAAAACCGTTGCAAAAGGCACAGCGTCTCTGGTAGCTGCATTTAAAACTGTAAAGGTTTGCGCATTAATTGCAAAGCAAATCAGCACGAAGGTAAGGGTACAAAAAAGCTTCATAACGGTAGTAAATAATTAGACCAATATTAATCAAAAAGTTGGCTTGTAGCAAAACTGCCGCTAATAATTCAATTTTTATTAAAAAATGCAACAAACAATTATTGAATTGTTAGAATTCTGTTTACATTTGTTTTAGTCTAAAACATAAACAAATGAGACCCGATCTATTCCAGGCCCCTGATTACTATAACCTTGATGAGTTATTAACGGATGAGCACAAAATGGTGCGCGACGCTGCCCGCGAGTGGGTAAAGCGTGAGGTATCTCCCATTATAGAAGATTATGCCCAAAAGGCAGAATTCCCTAAACAGATCATTAAAGGCCTTGCCGATATCGGCGCTTTTGGCCCTTACATACCCGAAGAATATGGCGGTGCAGGCCTTGACCAAATTTCTTACGGCCTTATAATGCAGGAAATAGAGCGTGGCGATAGTGGCGTAAGAAGCACAGCATCGGTACAATCGTCCCTGGTTATGTACCCTATTTGGAAATATGGGTCTGAAGAGCAACGTGTAAAATATTTACCAAAGCTTGCATCGGGCGAATTTATGGGCTGTTTTGGCCTTACTGAACCGGATCATGGATCTAATCCGGGCGGTATGATAACCAACTTTAAAGATAAGGGTGACCACTACCTGCTTAATGGTGCAAAAATGTGGATAAGCAATGCCCCTTTTGCAGACATTGCCGTGGTATGGGCTAAGGATGAGTCAGGCAGAATTCACGGGCTTATCGTAGAGCGCGGTATGGAAGGCTTTACTACGCCCGAAACACATAACAAATGGTCATTAAGGGCTTCGGCTACAGGCGAGTTGATATTCGACAATGTTAAGGTACCTAAAGAAAACCTTTTGCCCAACAAATCAGGTCTTGGCGCACCGCTTGGTTGCTTAGATTCTGCACGTTATGGTATTGCCTGGGGCGCTATTGGTGCCGCTATGGATTGTTATGATACTGCACTGCGCTACAGCAAAGAACGTATACAGTTTGATAAACCGATAGGTGCAACACAACTGCAGCAAAAAAAGCTGGCCGAAATGATTACTGAAATTACTAAAGCACAGCTGCTTACATGGAGGCTTGGTGTATTGCGTAACGAGGGTAAAGCCACAACTGCACAAATATCTATGGCTAAACGTAATAATGTAGATATGGCACTTACCATAGCGCGCGATGCACGCCAGATGCTGGGCGGCATGGGCATAACCGGAGAATACTCTATTATGCGCCACATGATGAACCTTGAGAGTGTAGTTACCTATGAGGGCACGCACGATATTCACCTGCTTATCACAGGTATGGATGTTACCGGGTTTTCAGCCTTTAAATAGCAGATTATAATTATTATCAGCGCAAAAGCTGCTACACATATTGAAAATTTGCATAAAGTGCCGCATTATTTGTGGCACTTTTTATTGCCATACCATTTATATACATAATTAACTTATCAACAAAAACCTTTGCGTAACGGCATGCGTATATAATGTTGTAAAGGGCATTTAATAATTTATAACCTTTGCCGTTTATATTTATGCTTTAGTAAATAAACAGGCATTATTATTGTATCGATAAAAACAATGACAATGCTTCTAATTGCGCTAAAGCTTTTTTTAATTTTGTAAAAAATATTGCCATGGACACAGCTACTATAAACAGTGTTATCCGCCCCCAAAGGGATATACTGTTACAACACCCGCTTTATGGCAGGGTAAAAACAATTGATGATCTAAGACACTTTTTGCAGGGGCATGTATATGCCGTATGGGATTTTATGTCGCTGCTTAAAGCACTGCAAACTAAGCTAACATGCACGCAGGTGCCGTGGCTGCCTGTAGGCAACCCAGAGATACGCTACCTAATAAACGAAATTGTACTGGCCGAAGAAACTGATATTAATATTCACGGCAAAAGGCAAAGCCACTACGAAATGTATATTGATGCCATGAAAGCCTGTGGTGCCGATGTTACAGAGGTAGCTGACTTTTTAGAAGATGTAGTGAGCACTCAGAACATATTTGTTTCTATAAAACAAAGCCCGCTGCATAGTGGTATTAAAGCTTTTCTTGATTTCACCTTCAGGGTTATAGAGCAAGGCAAGCCGCACGAAATTGCCGCTGCATTTACCTTTGGCCGCGAAGACCTAATACCGGGAATGTTTACCGAGATACTGCGCAACTTTGAGGCTAACTTTCCTGAAGCTGATCTTAGCAAACTTATCTATTACTTTGAAAGGCATATAGAGCTTGATGCCGATGAACACGGTCCTATGGCAATGCAAATGGTTATAGAATTATGCGGTGGCGACGACCAGAAATGGAGAGAGGTTGAAGAAATATCGCGCCAGGCCCTTGAAAAAAGAATTGGGCTTTGGGATGCCATCGAAGAAAAGATGCTTCATGAAGACTTAGCTTCAATATAAAATTTAAACAAATTACACCAAATAATTCAAAGCTCTGACCCAAATCAGGGCTTTTTTATTTTTTTTTCACATTTTGTGTTACAAATTTTCTTTTTGTCGGTCCTATAACTGATATTTGCCTTAACACAAATTTAACCAATGAAAAAAACTACCATTAAAGCCTGTATGCTTATTGCAGCGGGTTTGCTTACGCTTGGCATGAATGCTCAGAATAAAACAAAAAGCAAACTAAAAAATCCTAAATTCGAAAAATGCGCTTCTGTGGTGTATGAGTCTCGTTTACAAAAAACTAACCCGGGAAGATCTACCAATCAACAGTTTGAAAACTGGATCGCTCTTAAAATAGAAGCAAAAAAAGCACAACGCTCTGCACAAAGTGTAAACAGCATTGTAACCATTCCTGTAGTTTTTCATATTATACATAACGGCGATGCTATTGGCGTTAATGAGAATCTTGCTGCTGCCCAAATAGAATCGCAAATTACCACATTAAATCAGGATTTCAGGAAAATGCTTGGCACCAATGGTTATAACGAAAACCCTGTTGGTGAAGATATGGAAATAGAATTTTGCCTTGCCAAGCGCGATGCTTATGGCCTTTACACAACCGGTATTGAGCGTTACAATATGGGTAATGAACTTGGTTTTAACATGAGCCAGGTAGAAATAATTAAAACACAAACACAATGGGACCCGGAGAAATTTCTTAACATCTGGGTATTCGAAAATATAATTGGTCTTGGTGGCTATGCCCAGTTTCCTACAGAATCAGGCCTTGATGGCCTTGAAGGGCAAACCGATACCGCAAATACTGATGGAGTTGCTTTAACTGCTACAATTGTTGGTTCGCAGGAAATTTATCCCGAAGGATATTACCAGGAGGGTACTACAGTGCTGGGCCGCATTGCATCGCACGAAATTGGGCATTTTTTTGGGCTAAGGCACATTTGGGGAGATATGGAAGATTGCGAGGGTACCGATTATTGCGAAGATACACCTACAGCAACCCAACCTAATCGCGATTGTCCAACAGGATTAGACTCATGCGAAGACAATCCAGGTGAGGACATGATAGAGAACTACATGGACTATACGAATGACCTGTGTCAAAATATTTTTACAATAAACCAAAAAGACAGGATGCAGGCAGTACTTACAAACTCGCCACGCAGAATTTCCCTTACAACGTCTGATGGTTGTACGCCGGGGATAATTAATGAAAATGACGGCTCACTTCAAATAAGGTCTGAAGAGGGATTTGGAAGTTGTAACCCTGTTTATACCCCACAAATATATCTTACAAATAAGGGTAATATTGCTTTAACTACAGCAACTATAAGCTACCAGATTGATAACGAAGCACCGGCAATTTATAGTTGGGAAGGCGATCTGGCCTATGGCGAAGAGACCGATATAACACTACCAGAGATAAATTTAAATACCGGCGACCACACCTTTAATGTACATATGGTTTTAGCAAACGGTGTTACAGACCAGGCAGCAAGTAATGATGTAAAGCAAATACAATTTAGCACAGTAAGTACTTTTACTACAACACAAATAACTATAAATATCATGACAGATGATTATGGCAACGAGACATTATGGGCTCTTGTTGATGCAGATGAGAATCCTATTGCAACTAATCTTAACGTTACTAATATATTTGCCAGCGATTTTATAGAAAGTAACACACTGTTTACAACAACGGTAGATATTCCTGCCAGCGGATGCTATACCTTTGGCATATATGACCTTGAAGGCGATGGTATTTGCTGCGAATATGGCATGGGCTACTATACTATTACTACAGGCGACGGAACAGAGATAGCCCGCGGAGGAGAATTTTTTGACACGGATATTAAAACTTTCTCAGTGCAAATACCTGTTACAGCAACAACAAGTTTTAACAAAGAAGCTATAACCTTATACCCTAACCCATCGCACAGTGTTTTAAATATTGCAGTACCGCAGGCTACTACCCTGCCAGATACTTATACGGTTTATAACAACTTGGGCCAGATGGTAAACACAGGAAAAATAAACAGCAACAACCAGGAACTTAATATATCTGGTTATGCAAATGGTGTTTACTTTATAAAACTAAACGGTCCTAACACTACACAAACGCTACAGTTTATTAAATACTAATAAATACACATATTTTAATATAGAAATCCCCTGGCAATGCCGGGGGATTTTGTTTTTATAGCAAAGACTATAACTATATATTCTTACCTACAACTTTAGGCAGCACCGTTTGCTTAAGCCCTTCCATAACAAACTTCCATAAAAAGTTAAAGACCGATTTGTCTTTAGACCGCTCTACCGCTACATTAACCTTTTTAAGGTCGCCATCGGTATCGTTTTTAACTAACAGGTTACCTACAGCGCTAACCAGCTTATTTTTTTTCTTACCGTCTTTTTTATAGATGTCCACCTTAAGGTCTTCATACTTTATTGCAAACGTACCGGTAGAACGCTCACGGTTACCATTAAAAACAAACCTTATATCTTTTAAATCACCATTTGTAGTGACGTTCATTAACGGTTTAGAAACCGGGTTTGCGTCTTCGCTGCTCAGGTTTTGCAGGTGCCCGGCAATGGTAAATGCATCGCTTACATCGGGCGTATTAAAAGACCACTTAACACTTAGCGGTGCTTTTTTCATAAACAGGCATTGTACATCTATAGTTGTGGCTGGTAATTTATCTTTTTTATTTACAGGGCTGTATACATTAGCGATAGTTGCATAAAATTTAGAAAACGTAACTTTAGCAGCAGGTTTACTAAAACTAAGCTGTTCTTCATATTCTATAATGCTGTTTTTAAGCAATATCTTCTCTACTTTCAGATCAAATTTTATAGACCTTAACAACTCGCTATACAGCTTTTTACGCGATGGGTCATCGGGCGGTTCTTTGCTGCGGTAAATGTTAGCGAACACATTGCCTAAAACTACTTCGGGCGCATGCACATAAAGCACATTATTTACAAAACCCCAGTCGGCTTTAGGAACCGATATTTTATTAGCCTGCAAATTAAACTGGTCGAGCTCTTTTTTTAGGGCCTTTACAAACTGCGGTCGTGTTTGCTTGGGTATCAGCCTGAAATTATTTATAGCCACTGTACTGTCAGTTGTGGTTATCTTATTAAGGGTAATATTATATAAAGGCCCGGCATTATAAAACAGGCTGTCGCAGGCAAAGCTATAATCGCGGTAACGCACAGGTACATTTTCTTTTACGGTGGCACTGTCTACGGTTATTTTATTAAGGTCAAAAGTAATGTTAGATGCCCTAAGCATAGGATTTTTTTTAGCATCTACCATCTTAAAATTGCCATGTCGCACTTCAAGGCTACCTGTTTGCACCAGAGTTTTAAACGGTTTTTCTACATCATCTTCAACATTATACTTTTTTTCGCGGTGGTACATAATAATCTCAGGAGCATCTATAATAACGCTGCTTACTTTAATGCGGTTATATTTATAGAGCTGCCAAAGGCTTAACCCGCTAACACTGATAGATTTTATTTGTCCAAAAATGCCATTTTTAACCGCTTCCTGTATGGTATCTTTAGGTGCCAGGTAAGCATTGTGCATTACAAAACTGCCTGTAAGTATATTTATATCCAGCTGTTTATAATTAAGGTTATAAGGAAAACCCTTTTGCTCTTTTATAATGGTGGGTAGCTTAGCCGATACATAGCGGCTTACACCAAAATTAATGAGCACGAGCAGCACAGCCAGCCCCAAAATACCTATACAGATTTTTTTGAATAGTTTCATGAAAATAGATTATGAATGAAATTTACTACCAAAAAATTGCACCTCCATACTATTTGTGTTTTTATTAGTATTTACCCTAAAGCGTTAAATAAAAGTGGGCTAAACGGTTACAATAGTATGCCTGCATATAATTTTCGCAATGAAAGTTTATTTCCAATAAAGCATTCCTTATTTAAGCACATAAAATATGCAAAATTAATTATTATGAATGCATAATAAATCGTTATAGTTTATTGCGTAATCGATAATTTATTATAAATTTGATATGAAGATTATCAATTTGACAACCTAACTCGAATTTTTACTATGAGAAAACTATTATCCTTAACCATGATGGCTTTTGCCGCTACAACGGCCTTTGCAGGCGGTTATCGCGTAAGCTTACAGGGGCAAAAACAACTTGCTATGGGCCATACCGGCGTAGGTGTGGTGCAAAGTGCCGAGGTTTTGTTTTTTAACCCTGCCGGTGCAGCATTCTTAAAAGACCGCTTTAACTTCGCTGTAGGTGGTAACGGGCTCTTTGCTAAAACACGCTTTCAAAACGAAACGAATAACTGGAAAGCATCTACAGAAAATTTTGGTAACCCTTTTGAATTTTATGCCTCATATCGCGCAACCGACTGGTTAACCGTAGGCCTTGCAGTATACACACCATACGGCAGCGCTGTAGAGTGGGACAAAAACTGGGTGGGTGCTAACCTTGTAAACAATATTGATCTTGAAGCAGTTTACATACAACCTACAATATCTGTAAAAATAAACGACCAGCTAAGTATTGGTGGTGGCCCTATATATGTTACCGGCGGTGTAGAACTTAACCGTAACCTAAGCAGGAGCCTAAGCGAAAATGAAGCACCTCTTGGCGAAAACGGCAACCCCGCAGAGGTTACCATAAGAGCTAAAAATGTTACCGCCTGGGGATGGACGGCAAGTATGATGCTTAACCCTACAGAAAAAGTGAGGATAGGTGTAAACTACCGTTCTGAAATTACTATGGAAGCGCGTAATGGAAGTGCACAGTTTAATCATGTTCCTGCATTTGCCCAAGGTACTTTTAGCAACACCAGCTTTAATGCCGATTTGCCTTTACCGGCAGAACTTACAGCCGGTTTCTCTGTACAGCTTACTGATAAATGGCTTGTAGCGTTAGATTATAATGTGGCTTTTTGGAATGTCTACAAAAACCTTACAGTAGATTTTGCTAATAACATACCCACATCTGTTAACCCCCGTAACTACAAAGATGCAAGTACATACCGCATAGGTGCGCAGTATAAACCTAACCAAAAATTTGCTTTTCGTGCGGGTTATTACTTTGACGAAAGCCCTGTACAGGATGGCTACTTTGCACCGGAGACACCAAGAAATGACTCTATGGGCTTTACCGGTGGTTTAACATACCAAATTACTCCTAAACTGGGCATAGATGCATCGTTCCTTTACCTGCACTTTAAAGAAACTACCAACTCTTACAACTACACTGCCGAAGACGGTACGCCATACTCTTTTGGCGGAACTTACAAAAATGTGGTATTCTCTCCGGGTGTTGGTTTAACTTATAGCTTTTAATACAATTTGCCATGAAAAAAAATACACTTCTATATTTAGCTATACTGGCAGCAGCCGGATTTACAGCCTGCGAGCCAGAATTTGAACATAACCTTACCGATGCTGATTACAGTGCCGGCGAGGCCGATTTTACTACCTATGTTGCCGTAGGCAACTCCCTAACATCTGGCTACATGGATGGCACCGTGTCTCGCATTGGCCAAACGTACTCTTTCCCTAACCAGTTGGCACAGCAATTTAAAATTGTGGGCGGCGGCGAGTTTACACAGCCAAGTTATGCCGATGATGTTAACAACCTGGGCGGTATAGCCGGGTTACCTGGCTTCTCTAACAGACTTATAATAGATGCAGGAGCAGGCGGACCAGAGCCTATTGCAGGCACAAGTACCATTACCCTTACACCTCAGCAAAAGGCTTATAACAATATGGGGGTTCCTGGTGCAAAATCATTCCACCTTTTAGCGGCTGGCTATGGCAACCCGGCAGGTCTTTCTTTAGGTCTTGCTAACCCTTACTTTGTGCGTACAGCAACATCGCCTGGAACTACTGTACTGGCCGATGCTATGTCTTTAAACCCTACATTTTTTACTAACTGGATAGGTGCTAACGATGTGTTATCGTATGCTACTTCGGGTGGTATTGGTGTAGACCAGACAGGCAATTTTAACCCTGCTACCTATGGCGGTAATGATATTACAGACCCTACCCTATTTGCAGGAACCTATACCGAAATTATAAGGCAATTAACACTTAATGGCGCCAAAGGTGTAGTTGCAACAGTGCCTAATATTACATCAATCCCATTTTTCACAACAGTACCGTATAACCCGCTTACAGCAGCAGCAATAGGCGATGGCGATGCTGCTGTGGGGCTTGCCAGCATTCGTAGGGCAAATGCACAACTGTATGGCCCGCTTAACCAGATACTTACTGCATTTGGACAACCGGACAGAATTCACCTTCTCTCTGAAACCGATCCTAACCCTCTCTTAATAAAAGATGAGTCGCTTGTTAACCTTGGTGCACAAATTACTGCTGCAGCAGCCACTAACCCTGCAACTGCACCGTTTGCTGCCATTTTAGGCCAGATATACGGCCAGGCAAGACAGGCAACCGCACAGGATCTTGTACTACTTACAACACGATCTGTAATTGGTGAGCCGCCACCGGGCATACCGGCACCGTTTGATACTTACGGAGTTGCGTACCCATTGCAGGATCAGCATGTACTAACTGCTGCCGAAGTTACTCTTGTAAACAATGCAACTACAAGCTTTAACAATGCTATACGCGCCATTGCAGCTACTAAAAACCTTGCCGTAGCCGATATGAATGCTATACTTAACCAGCTTGTAACCGGTCTTCGAACTTCTGACGGACAAATATATACTGCCGATTACTTTAGCACTGCAAAGGTAAACACAGTATTATTTTCTCTTGATGGTGTTCACCCTAATGCAAGGGGCTATGCTCTTGTAGCAAACGAGGTTATAAAAGTTATTAATGAGCATTATAAAGCAAAACTACCCATGATAACTGCAGGTTATTATCCGGGAGCAACTATTTTGCTTTCAAACTAATCCTTAATATAATTTATTAAAGCACCGGTACATTCCGGTGCTTTTTTTATTTTTACACAAAATAACCTCACATGAAAACAATAGTAAAACTTCTTTTTACAACATTCTTTGTGCTTATACTGGCACACTTTATGCCGGGCGTACATGTAGATACTTTTTATACCGCACTTATTGTAGCAGTAGTACTGGCATTGCTAAACATGTTTATAAAGCCTATAATTGTACTGTTCACATTACCCGTTACGGTTTTAACGCTAGGGCTTTTTTTACTGGTGATAAACGCGCTTATTGTTATGCTGTGTGACCATCTTATAGATGGCTTTAAAATAGTCGATTTTATACATGCCCTTATTTTTAGCCTCGTGCTATCAATTTGCCAGAGTATTGTATCGGCATTTTACCGTGATAAATAATTATAACACAAATTAAGGCCTCATTTTTTAAGGGTATTGAAATACAATAATTTAAAAACTTGTATGGGTTGCAAAAAAGGTTTAATTTTGCATTCCGAATTTTATATAAGAAAACAATCTAAATAATGAATATTACAAGAGAAAATGTAGATGCATTAAACGCTATTGTAAAAGTATCTATTACAAAAGATGATTACAAAGCTAATGTAGATAAAGCATTATACAACTATAGAAAAACCACATCACTTCCCGGTTTTAGGAAAGGTGTTGTACCGGTAAGCCTTATCCAGAAACAATATGGTAAAACTGTATTGCTTGAAGAGGTTAACAAATTACTGCAATCTTCTTTAAACAATTACATGTCACGCGAGAAGCTAAACATTCTTGGTAACCCGCTGCCTAAAGTTACAGAAGACTTTAACTGGGATGCCGAGGATTTTACTTTTGAGTTTGAACTTGGCCTTGCTCCTGAATTTACTGTGGATCTTACAGCTGTAAACAGCATTGTAAAATATACCATTACTGCAGATGAAGCTATGCTTGATGAGCAGGTAGCACGCATACAAAAACAGTACGGCAAACTTATACCTAAAGAAACTGCCGAAGCTGGTGATGATATTGCCGGTACATTTAAAAATGAAGAAAAAGGTATTGACAACCCTGCAACAATATCTGCAGAGATATTTGCTGATGCTGCTACCTTCGATAAATTTATTGGTAAAAAAGTGGGCGATGTAGTGACACTTTCTACAAAAGGTTTATTTGATGACGACCACAAACTTATGGATTACCTTAAAGTAGGCCATGATGATGTGCACGGACTTGACATTGAAGTAGAATTTGTTATCGAAGAAGTAAACACTACCGAGCCTGCAGAACTTAACCAGGAGCTTTTTGACAAGCTTTTTGGCGAAGGCAATGTAACTTCTGTTGAAGAAGTAAAAGCTAAAATTAAGGAAGATGCCGAGCAGCAGTTTATACAGCAGGCAGATCAGAAATTCCTTAACGATGCTACAGAGGCATTAATAAGCAATACTAAATTTGACCTTCCTGATACTTTCCTAATCAAGTGGTTACAAACAGCAGGCGAAAAACCGTTAACTGCGGAAGAAGCTGATGCTGAATACAAAAGATCTGAAAACGGGCTTCGTTACCAGCTTATAGAAGGTAAGATTATGGCAGACAATAACCTGCAAATAACATTCGAAGACTTAAAATCATACACTAAAGAGGTAATTAAAAAGCAAATGGCACAATTTGGCCAGCTTAACCCTACCGATGAGGATGTAGATGGTATTGTTGCACGTGTACTTGGCAACCAGGAAGAGGTTAAAAGGCTTTCTGACCAGGTTATGAGCGAAAAAATGGTAAACCTTTATAAAGAAAAAGTACCTTTTACAACTAAAGAGGTTACTTATCAGGAGTTTATCAAAGAAATGTACGGAGAATAAATCTCACGAAAAATGATTATCTTTGAACGTCAGTCCGCCGGGACTGACGTTTTTTCGTTTCTTTTAAACAATT
>Ga0247806_10001005_pt1 | contig 14716 bp, 10 predicted proteins | sample UWRJL059202B1_FD_179935 | JGI IMG/M metagenome (GOLD analysis project Ga0247806, IMG submission 179935) | Plant litter microbial communities from Arlington Agricultural Research Station in Wisconsin, United States - UWRJ-L059-202B-1 | ecosystem: Environmental > Terrestrial > Plant litter >... | reverse complement strand
CGTTCTGGACAAAGTGGCACTGGTTTACGGTCAGATGAACGAGCCGCCGGGTAACCGTCTGCGCGTAGCACTGACTGGCCTGACCATGGCCGAGAAGTTCCGTGACGAAGGTAACGACGTTCTGCTGTTCGTCGACAACATCTACCGTTACACACTGGCCGGTACTGAAGTATCCGCACTGCTGGGCCGTATGCCTTCCGCAGTAGGTTATCAGCCGACCCTGGCTGAAGAGATGGGTACTCTGCAAGAGCGCATCACTTCGACCAAAAACGGTTCGATCACTTCCATCCAGGCGGTATACGTACCTGCGGATGACTTGACTGACCCGTCGCCAGCGACCACGTTTGCCCACTTGGACGCAACCGTCGTACTGTCCCGTGACATCGCTTCCCTGGGTATTTACCCAGCGGTAGATCCACTGGATTCGACTTCGCGCCAGCTGGACCCGAATGTTATCGGCCAGGAACACTACGACACCGCTCGCGGCGTACAGTACGTGTTGCAACGTTACAAAGAACTGAAGGACATCATTGCGATCCTGGGTATGGACGAGCTGTCGGAGACCGACAAACAGTTGGTTAACCGTGCTCGTAAGATCCAGCGCTTCTTGTCGCAACCGTTCTTCGTGGCTGAAGTCTTCACTGGTGCATCGGGTAAATACGTTTCCCTGAAAGACACCATTGCTGGCTTCAAAGGCATCCTCAACGGTGACTACGACCACCTGCCAGAACAAGCGTTCTACATGGTCGGCGGCATCGAAGAAGCGATCGAGAAAGCCAAGAAACTGTAATCCCAGCGCCCGGCAACGGGCGCTAATCAGGTCGAGGCAAGCAAATGGCTATAACAGTCCATTGCGATATCGTCAGCGCGGAAGGAGAGATTTTCTCCGGTCTGGTCGAGATGGTGATTGCGCACGGTAACCTGGGTGATATCGGTATCGCTCCAGGCCACGCGCCGCTGATCACTGATCTGAAACCAGGTCCGATCCGCTTGATCAAGCAGGGCGGAGCAGCCGAGGTGTTCTACATCTCCGGTGGTTTCCTCGAGGTTCAACCGAACATGGTCAAGGTGCTTGCCGACACTGTGCAACGTGCTGATGACCTGGACGAAGCCTCTGCTCAGGCAGCCGTCAAGGCAGCCGAGAAGGCCCTGAACGAAAAAGGCGCGGATTTCGATTACGGATCTGCAACTGCTCGTCTGGCCGAGGCCGCAGCTCAGCTGCGTACCGTTCAGCAAATTCGCAAGAAGTACGGCGGTTAATCCGTCGTCACTTTTCTGCGCGATTGAGTAAAAGGGTAGCCTCGGCTACCCTTTTTCTTTTTTCACGATCAGCCGACGCTTGATGTAAGCGACTTGGCGCGCTCAGTTGGAACTCCTCATGTCTCTCGATATCGTTATTCTCGCGGCCGGCCAAGGCACTCGCATGCGCTCGGCACTTCCTAAAGTCTTGCACCCTGTTGCCGGTGATTCGATGCTTGGGCATGTTATCCACAGCGCCCGTAAGCTTTCCCCTCAAAGGATCCATGTCGTGATTGGCCATGGGGCAGACGTTGTCCAAGAGCGGCTGGCGGCTGATGATCTGAATTTCGTGATGCAGGAAAAACAGCTGGGGACTGGCCATGCCGTCGCCCAAGCGCTGCCTGAATTAACCGCTGATACCGTGCTGATTCTCTATGGCGATGTTCCTCTCATTGAAGTAGAAACCCTGCAGCGCCTGCTCAAGAAAGTGAACGCTGAACAATTGGGCCTTTTGACCGTCAACCTCGTCGATCCAACCGGTTACGGCCGCATCGTGCGCGATGAGGACAACCGGGTTTGTGCAATCGTTGAGCACAAAGACGCAACTGACGCTCAGAAAGCCATTACTGAGGGCAACACCGGTATTCTGGCGGTACCTGGCAAGCGCCTCGCTGACTGGCTGGGACGGCTGTCGAACAACAACGCCCAAGGCGAGTATTACCTCACTGACGTGATCGCCATGGCAGTCAATGATGGACTGGTGGTTGCCACCGAGCAGCCCCACGATCCCATGGAAGTCCAGGGCGCCAATGATCGCAAGCAGCTGGCCGAGCTGGAGCGCCATTACCAGCAGCGCGAAGCTCGCCGACTGATGGCGCTGGGCGTGACGTTACGCGATCCGGCACGTTTCGATGTGCGTGGCGATGTAACCGTGGGTCGCGATGTGCTCATCGATATCAACGTCATTCTGGAAGGCCGTGTGGTCATCGAAGATGACGTGGTCATTGGTCCGAACTGCGTGATCAAAGACAGCACCCTACGCAAAGGCGTTGTCATCAAGGCTAACAGTCATCTGGATGGCGCAATCATGGGCGAGGGCAGTGATGCGGGCCCGTTCGCTCGCTTGCGGCCCGGCAGCGTGCTTGAAGCCAAGGCCCATGTGGGTAACTTTGTTGAACTGAAAAACGCCCATCTGGGTGAAGGCGTCAAGGCAGGTCATCTCACGTATCTGGGCGACACCGTGATCGGCGCCCGCACTAACATCGGTGCCGGGACCATCACGGTCAACTACGACGGCGCCAACAAACACAAAACGCAGATTGGTGAAGACGTATTCATCGGCTCCAACAATTCACTGATTGCACCCGTCACCATCGGCGATGGCTCCAACACCGCCGCGGGTTCGACCATCACTCAGGATGTGGATAAGTCCCAGCTTGCCGTGGGTCGCGCCCGTCAGCGCAACATCGACGGCTGGAAGCGTCCGGTGAAGGTCAAGAAGGATTAAAGTTATCCACAATCGGTGGAATGACTGTGTTTTGTGGGAGCGAGCTTGCTCGCGAAGAGGCAGGTACATCCAACTCTATTTTTGGATGCAGGAAGATTGCCTTCGCGAGCAAGCTCGCTCCCACAGGTCGAAATCATCTACTACCTGTATTCAAAACTTGACCAATCCCCTTCAATAGGTTTTGATTGCCTTCGTTATCTTTCGAAACGAAATCAAATACCCTCATGTCGAAACGTAATACTCCTCAAAGAAGACATAACATCCTCGCCTTGCTTAATGAACAGGGCGAAGTGAGTGTGGATGAGCTGGCTAAGCGCTTCGAAACTTCTGAGGTTACGGTTCGCAAGGATCTGGCCGCATTGGAAAGCAACGGCCTGCTGCTGCGTCGCTATGGCGGAGCGATTACCTTGCCACAGGAGCTGATCGGCGAAACCGCACAGCCGGTTTCCAAGTACAAACAGGCAATAGCCCGTGCCGCCGTACTGAGAATCCGCGAACACGCTCGAATCATTGTCGACAGTGGCAGCACCACCGCCGCCCTGATTCCTGAGTTGGGCAAGCAGCCTGGTCTTGTGGTGATGACCAACTCGTTGCATGTCGCCAGCGCCCTGAGTGAGCTGGAACATGAGCCAGTATTGTTGATGACCGGCGGCACCTGGGACCCGCATTCCGAGTCGTTTCAAGGCCAGGTCGCTGAACAGGTCCTGCGCTCTTACGATTTCGATCAGCTGTTCATTGGCGCCGACGGTATCGATCTGGTACGCGGCACCACGACATTCAACGAGCTGCTGGGCCTTAGTCGAGTCATGGCCGAAGTCGCCCGGGAAGTGGTGGTGATGGTCGAAGCAGACAAAGTTGGACGCAAGATCCCCAATCTGGAGTTGCCCTGGAGCAGCATCCATACCCTGATTACTGATGATCGCCTGCCCCTTGAGGCGCGCGAACAGATACAAGCCCGCGGCATAAACCTGATTTGCGCCGCTGTCAGCTAGGAGAAAAGTTATGTGTGGAATCGTCGGCGCCGTTGCTGAACGCAACATTACCGCCATTTTGCTCGAAGGCCTCAAGCGCCTGGAATACCGTGGCTACGACAGTGCGGGTGTAGCGCTCTTCAGTAACGCAGGCGTGCTTGAGCGTCGTCGTCGTTCCGGTAAGGTCAGCGAGCTTGAGCAAGCGTTGGCTGGCGAACCTCTGATGGGCCGTCTTGGTATTGCACACACCCGCTGGGCGACTCACGGCGCACCTTGCGAACGCAATGCTCACCCACATTTTTCCGGCGACGAGCTGGCTGTGGTCCACAACGGCATCATCGAAAACCACGAACCCTTGCGCGAGCGCCTCAAAGGTCTGGGCTACGTCTTTGCGTCAGATACAGACACCGAAGTCATCGTCCACCTGCTGCACCACAAACTCCAAGACACGGCGGACCTGACTGTGGCGCTTAAAGCAGCGGTCAAGGAGCTGCATGGCGCCTATGGCCTGGCCGTGATCAGCGCGAAACAGCCTGATCGTTTGCTGGCTGCGCGCAGTGGCAGCCCCCTGGTGGTCGGCCTCGGTCTTGGGGAAAACTTCCTCGCATCCGATCAAATGGCCCTGCGCCAGGTCACCGACCGCTTCATGTACCTGGAAGAAGGCGATATCGCCGAGATCCGCCGTGAAAGCGTGCAGATCTGGTCCGTGGATGGCCTGCCGGTCGAACGAGAAGTCGTGCAATATCGCGAAGGCGCCGAAGCGGCTGACAAAGGTGAGTTCCGCCACTTCATGCTCAAGGAAATCCACGAGCAGCCAAAAGTCGTGCAGCGCACGCTGGAAGGTCGGCTGGGGCAGCAGCAGGTTCTGGTTCAGGCATTTGGTCCGCAAGCGGCAGAGTTGTTCGCCAAAGTGCGTAACGTGCAGATCGTCGCCTGTGGCACCAGCTATCACGCAGGTATGGTCGCCCGTTACTGGCTCGAAGGTCTGGCAGGCATTCCTTGTCAGGTGGAAGTGGCCAGTGAGTTCCGCTACCGCAAAGTCGTGGTTCAGCCGGACACTCTGTTCGTGTCGATTTCCCAATCCGGTGAAACCGCCGATACCCTGGCCGCGCTGCGTAATGCCAAAGAGCTGGGCTTCCTGGCCAGCCTTGCGATTTGCAACGTGAGCATCAGTTCGCTGGTGCGCGAGTCGGATCTGACGCTACTGACTCAAGCCGGTCCGGAAATCGGCGTCGCTTCCACCAAAGCCTTTACCACGCAACTGGTTGGCCTGCTGTTACTGACGCTATCTCTGGGCCAGGTCAAAGGCACCTTGGGTGAAGGCGTCGAAGCCGAGTTGGTTGAGGAGCTGCGCCGCCTGCCGACCCGTCTGGGTGAAGCCCTGGCGATGGATGGCACCATCGAGAAAGTCGCCGAGCTGTTTGCGGAGAAAAACCACACCTTGTTCCTTGGCCGTGGCGCGCAATTCCCGGTGGCCATGGAAGGCGCACTCAAGCTCAAGGAAATCTCTTACATCCACGCCGAGGCCTACCCGGCCGGCGAGCTCAAGCATGGCCCTCTGGCGTTGGTCGACAGCGACATGCCGGTGGTTACCGTAGCGCCGAATAACGAACTGCTGGAAAAGCTCAAATCCAATCTGCAGGAAGTCCGCGCCCGTGGTGGCGAGCTGATCGTGTTTGCTGACGAACAAGCGGGCATGAGCAACGGTGAAGGTACCCACGTCATCGCCATGCCGCACATCATCGATGCGCTGGCACCGATCCTCTACACAATCCCGCTACAGCTGCTCTCGTATTACGTCGCTGTATTGAAAGGCACGGACGTCGATCAGCCACGTAACCTGGCGAAGTCAGTGACGGTGGAATAGTTATCCACAACCGATCCTGTAGATAAAACAAACCCCTCAATCCGAGGGGTTTGTTTTTAGCGCTTCGAAGTTATCCACAACCTCAATGCATCTTGCTGTGATCATGCATTGCGCCGTGGTCGGGTGCCGTCAACGCGCGGGCGGTGGCTTGGACTTCAAGCGTTTGTTTAGTGCCAGCCGCGTCTTCAACAGTCAGCGAGATCGGCACTTGATCGCCTTCTTTCACCTGGCTCACCAAGTCAATCAGCATCACGTGGTAGCTATTGGAGTCCATTGCCACTGGCTTGCCTGCGGGCAATTCAACGGCGGCGACTTCTTTCATGCTCATGACATCGTTGGTCATGGAGGACTGGTGAATCTGCACTGTTTTGGCCGCGGGGGACTGGGCGCCGATGAGCTTGCTGTCGGTGCTGGCGGTGACGGTCATGAAGGCGCCGGTGGACGGCTGGCCTGGCACGGTTGCCCGAACCCAGGCATCGGTGATCACTGTTTGCGCAGAGGCCTGAGCGGCAACGCACAGCGCAGAAGCAGCCAACAGGGCTTTGAGAGGTCGAGTAAAAGTGGATTGGGTAAATTTCATCAGCAGACTTCCATGACGGTGAGCAGATCTTCTGTGCACTGTTGTGCCGAAAGGGAGTGCGACAAGCCCAGGCGCAGTACGCCACGGGTGTCGTAAACGTAACTCGTCGCGGTGTGGGACATGGTGTAAGTGTCGCCTGTGGGTATCTTCTCGTAGAACACCCCGAATTCCTTCGCTGTCGCTGCGGTTTCTTCAAGGGTGCCGGACAACGCCACAAACGAGGGATCGAAGGCTTTGACGTAGGCGTCGATAATCTCGGGTTTGTCCCGTTCAGGGTCGATGGTGATGAAAATGACCTGAAAGATATCGCCATCTTTGCCCAGCAGCTTCTTGATCTGCGCGGCACGGGCGAGGGCGGTGGGGCAGACGGCCGGGCATTGGGTGAAGCCGAAAAATATCATGGGCATGTAGCCCCTGAAGCTCGACAGGGTTTTTACGTTGCCTTGCGGGTCCTTGAGCTTGAAGGTTCTGCCCAGGATTTTGTTGCTCAGGTCTTTGCCGTATTTGAACGACAGCGCGCTGGAACTATCGCAACCCGCGATCAAACCCAGGCTCAGCAGGCTGAGTCCGCCGATGACCTGGCGACGTGTCAGTAGCTCATTCATGTAATACCTCTACCGGCAAACAGCCGGGCGAAATGAGGCGGCAATCTAACATTTCGTAGCAGGGCAAAAATAGAAATCTGTAAGGGGAAGTAAAATAGCGGCCTCTATCGCAGGGGCGCAAGGTGGCGTGAATTTGCTACGCGCGCAAAAAAGCCCGCACTGTCGAGCCAGGCGGGCCTTGTGGAGGGAGAGCGGGGGTTAACGTATGGACTGCTTCAGCAGCTCGGGCAGGACGAAATTCTTCACGATATACACCGAGCCTTTCTCGCTCAGGTGCCCGGAGTCGAATTGCAGCAGCGAGTTGTCTTCCTGCAAACGCACCAGGCAGGAATTGTCCACGCAGAGCTTGTCGATCAAGGAGATGAAGTCCACGGCGTGTGGATCGATCTGGCGTTGAGTGGCGCGGTCGGCGGCCATGATGCTCTGGTCGAGTGCCGGGTCGGTGATGTGGGTTTCTGTCTGGCCCCAATGTCGATTCGCGATGACAAAGGGCAGTGACGGGTTCCATTGCGGCAACGGCCCAAGCAGGACGATGTGTTTGACGCCGTAGCTCTTGAGGCGTGCGGCAATTTCGCTCCATTGGGTTTTGTCGTGCTGATCCTTCTGGGCGATGATCACCACGTCCGGGCGCAATCTCTGGATGTTTTCCAGCGCCGTTCGATTGGAATAGTTGCAGCTGCGCACCGGGATGCTGTCGCGGCCAGTGCCTTGGGTCAGACTGGGCTTGCAACCCGCTGACGCCACTTGATAGAACGGCGTGTCCGCTGCCAGCTGCGTTCGCAGCCCCAGCGACAGGGCCTGGGCATGCGAGTCACCCCAGAGAAATACGCCACCGTGCCCGCGTTGCTGGGTGCAGGATGGGTCGATGGCGGATTGATTGCGATCAGCGAACGCGGAATACGCATCGCACTTGAGCCAGTAAAGCTCGTACATATTTTTGTAGCGATTGGCGTAGTCCTGAACAAAAAGGGCCTTGTCCGACACGCTGGCCGCACGCAGTGGTGATACCGCTCCCTCAGTCGCACTGACGGCCCCGGCAGCCACGAACACCATGCTGATCAAGCCGCTGACTGTTGCGAATTTCCAGCGGCGCCTGGGTACAGACTTGGCCGGCGCTTTTTCAATCCATTGATAAGACGCCAGCCCCAGCGCGAACGCGCAGCCAATGCCTATGACCGCATTGACGGCATCGCCCAGATACCCGACATAACTCATCAATACCACCACCGGCCAATGCCAGAGGTACAGCGAGTAGGACAGCTTGCCGGTCCATTGTGAGAAAGGGTTGCTGGTCATGAATGAATCCTGGCGAGCGGCCATGATCACCGCCAGGGTGCCAAGCACGGGCAATAACGCCAGATAACCCGGCCAGACGTCTTTTTCCGATAGCACTACGAAGCTCGTCAGCATCAGGCCCAGCCCCACCGCCTCCAGCGCTCGCTGATGCCAGCCGCGCAGCTTGATGGGAAACACACAGGCTACACCGCCCACCAGCAATTCCCAGGCTCGGGTTGGCAACAGATAAAACGCCGGCTCAGGCCACCTGAACGAGGCGAATACGCAAAGGCCGAAGCCTGCCACGCAGGCTGCCAGAATAAGCCAGCGCAGATTGCGCACGGCGATCACCCGGCTCAGCGCCAGCAGCACCAGTGGATAAATCATGTAGAACTGCCATTCCACTGACAGCGACCAGGTGTGCAGCAACCATTTCTCATGGGCGCTAGCCGTGAAGTAACCAGCCTCGAACCAGTAGACGAAGTTGGACACAAAACCCAGGCTGCCAGCGATGTGCTTGCCAAGGGCGCTGTAGTCCGGCGGCAATAGATAGAACCAGCCCAACAGCAGCAGTACGAAACACAGCACCGCCAGTGCCGGAATAATGCGTCTGGCGCGGGATTTGTAAAACGCAAGCAGGCTGAAATTCCCGGCGCTCAGGCTGCGCAGGATGATCCCGGTGATCAGGTATCCCGAGATCACGAAGAAAATATCCACCCCGGCAAAGCCGCCGGGTAACCAACCGGGATTGAAGTGGAACAGCAGCACGGCAATCACCGCGATGGCGCGCAGTCCATTGATGTCTTTTCTGAAGTCCATGGGCGTGTCTTCGTGGCGGGGAATCGGCAGCGCCGAGGGCGCACAGTCAAGCGCAGTGCTTAGTAGGAAGCGGCCGGAGGCGCCAGTTGAAATGCCTGGGGTCGAGCTGTCTTGCGGCTGTCCAGCAGCTTGCCGGACAACACATGACCGATCCCCAGGCCGAGAAACAGATTGGCGATGGTCACTTCGAACATGTCAGTGGTCCAGCTGATCAGGCAGCAGCAGAACGTAATCGCCAGCAGGGCACGACCAATACGGCTGTCGTGATTGCTCAGGGCGAAAAACATCGGGATCTGAAGGGCATACAACAGTGGGCCAAACACCCCGAAAATTGCCCACAGATACATGGCGCTGCTATCGGCGCCGGTGAGCATCTCTGCCCCCGGTACAGGAAACATCGACGCCGGACTGCCGAACAGACCAAAGCCCGCCCCGGTGTAACCCCAGCCAAGATCCTCGATAATCACCACCAGATTCGGCCAGGTGTTGATCAGCCGGTCATACAGCGAGGACAGCGCGTCGCTGCTGCTGCTGACAGTGCGAACATCAAAGTCATACAGCAGCCCCACTACCGGCAGGGTCAGGCCGCCAATCACGGCGATCACGCAGATAATGCGCGATGTCCAGCGCAGATTGCTGAACAGCAACAGGCCCATGGTGACCACAAAGGCTGCGGCGGGCGCTTTACTGGTGGTCAGAACAATGCCGTAGAGTGCCGCAACGCTCAACGCCAGCAGCACCAACCGGGAGCGGATGAACATCGCCATATAGAGGGTGTAGATCGCGATAAGGATCGACAGAACATTGGACACCCGGGCGAAACCTGCGATGCGGTCTTCGGAACCGGCACTCCAGGCGGTGTTGGCGCTCAGTTCGACTTCGCCAACGGTGTAGGCATAGCCTTTCCAGGGCACGGTGGTGACTTTGTCCAGCGCAACGCCGACCAGCGACGCCAGCAGACACAGGCCGATCACCCACAGAAACAGGCGGCGCTGGTGGATCAAATGCTCACTGCACGTCATACCGAAGAGCAACGGGCTGATGCCGAACAACCCGAATGCAACGTTGTTCAGCGACGCGCCATGGAGCATCGCCAGTACCGACGAGATCATCAACAGTAGCAAGCTCAGCCACAGCACCCGGCCGGCCTTGTAGTCCCGTAGTTCCAGGGCAAACATCACCAGGCACGCGACCTTGGGCACGTACAGCAGCGGCGCCACGCCGGCTTTATCGAAGTAAAAACGCAGCGCGCCGGAAAAGGTTTCGACAAGAATCAGGCTAATGGCAATCCATACCACCATCGTCGATTTGTTGAAGGACATGATCGACGTCTTCGCGCCGCTATCGTTCGCAGAGTTCAACATCATGTTTTTCTGCCTTTGGGGTGTTGGGAAGGTGAGTCGCGGGTGACTGTAGGAGCGCGCTTGCCCGCGATAGCGTCCGTTCAGATAACGGATTTTTGAATTAGGAACCGAATCGCGGGTAAGCGCGCTCCTACAGGGCAGTGAGGACCGCAGCCACGCTACCGCCCATCAACCATGTAGATGGCCAACGCGAGTGGAAAACAGAGAGGGTGTATCAGAAGTGACAGTGGCTATATCAGCCTGAGTTAACGAAGCTGTCAATCAATTCGTCAAATTTAGTGCGGCATCTGATCGGGGTTAATTCGATCTGTCTGCAACTTATTGAATTTGATGATGATTAAAAATTGACGCTAAAAATTAAACAGGAGGTGATCGGGCGATCACCTCCTGTTCCGTGCCACTCAGGACGGGTATTTACGCTTCTCAGGTGCAGGCGGGAAGTACTGGTACAGCCAGGTTTCACTCAGGGTGCGATCCTGGGTGCGGATGAACATGCGCATTTCAACCGGCTCAACCGAGTCGCTGTCTGGCAGCCAATCGAAAATGATCCGATAGCCTTTGATGTCCGGCAGCACGAGGATGTTGAATTCCTGCAGCTTGCCGTGGGACACGGTCACCACAGGTTCGATAGCCGTACCTTGCGGGAGGTTGTCCAGACCGCCGCCGTTGAAGTCCACGGCAAAACGGCGGGCCCAGAACTTCGGATAGTGCTCACCGGGTGCCCAGCCCTCTGTGAAGCCACCCATACCAGAGCGAGTGGCGTGCACTTGAGCCAGCGGGGTCCGCACAGGCGGTAGCGGTGCCCAATAGAGCTTGTAACCGTAGTTGGCTGATTCCCCGGCCTTGATCTTGTCCTTCGGCGTCCAGAACACCACGATGTTGTCCATGGTTTCGCCGGTGGTAACGATCTCCACCAGGTTGACCGCGCCTTCACCCCAGGCCGTGGTCGGTTCTACCCACAGGCTTGGACGACGGTGATACCAGTCCACCGTGTCCTGATAACTGGCGAACTCGTGATCGGTCTGCACCAGACCGAAACCTTTCGGGTCTTTATCGGCGAAGGCGTTGAATTGCAGGCTAGGGGGGTTGTTCAACGGCCGGCAGATCCACTCGCCATTACCACGCCACATGGCCAGACGATCCGAGTCGTGGATTTGCGGGTGAATGGTGTCGCACATCCGACGTTCGTGAGTGCCGCAGCTGAACATGCTGGTCATCGGCGAGATGCCCATCTGATCGATGTCGGTACGGGCGTTGATGTTTGCATCAATGTCCATGACCACTTGCCCTGACTGGCAATCAATGTCGAATCGATAGGCACCGGTGCAGCTTGGGGAATCCAGCAGCGCGTAGACCACGAAGCGGGTGGCATTCTTGTCCGGAGTTTCGAACCAGAACTTGGTGAAGTCGGGGAATTCTTCCTGACGCTTGGCGTAGGTATCGATGGCCAGGCCGCGTGCCGACAGACCGTATTGCTTGTTGCTGTCTACCGCGCGGAAATAGCTGGCGCCGAGGAACGACACGACGTCGTTGATAGCAATTTCGGGAGCCTTGAACAGCTTGAAGCCGGCGAAACCCAGGTCGCCTTTGACCAGGGATTTATCGATGCCGCTGGATTCGTAGTTGAACAGCTCGTGGCGGAAGTGGACTTCTCGCGACTCTTTGGTCTTGGGATCAACGCTGTACATCCGCACTGGCGTCTTGAAGCCCATGCCGACGTGGAAAAAGTGCACGTCCAGTTGGCCATGAAGCTCATTCCACAAGGAGTGCCCGGCGTCGTATCTGATCGCATTGAACTGCTGTGGCGTCATGTTGGCCAGGACGGGAGGCAATACCTGCTTGGTGCTGACGTAACCCCGGCCGGCCAATTGCTTGGCGTGGGCCTTGAGTGCGTCGAAGTCAAAGTGTTCGATCTCGCCATCAGCCGTGGCGGCCATAGCGCGTGCAGCAAAAAGCCCCGAGGCAGGCACGCTGCTATAAGCCGCCAACGCCATGGATGCTTTCAAAAGAGTCCTGCGATTCATAAGGTGAAGCCTCTAACGAGTACTGTGCGTCCTGCACACGAAATTGCGCGCTACGACTCCTTGCTGAACGCCAAACTACCCATAACAGATAACAAACACAGCATCTGGTTCGAAAAAAACATAAATAATTACGATTTAGATGTGTGGGAATTGTCGCTGGAATGTGCAGGATCCTGTGGGAGCGGTGCTTGCCCGCGATAAGGTTTAGGCGATCTGAAGTGAACAGCATGCAGCCTTATCGCGGGCAAGCACCGCTCCCACAGGTCTTGTGTCGTTTGTACCAATCAAGTTTGGGTAGGCAACCCAATCACGCTCATCGCCGCCTGGCGCAGGGCTTCGGAGCGGGTCGGGTGGGCGTGGCTGATCAGGCCGATGTCTTCGGACGAAGCCGCAAACTCCATGGCTACGCAGAACTCGGCGATCATTTCACTGACGCTTGGCCCCACCAGATGCACCCCGAGGATTTCGTCGGTGCGTTCGTCAGCCAGTACCTTGGCAAAGCCGTCAGTCTCGTGGTTGACCTTGGAACGGCTGTTGGCGCTGAACGGGAATTTACCGATCTTGTAAGCGCGGCCCTCGGCCTTGAGCTGCTCCTCGGTCTTGCCCACGCTGGCCAGCTCCGGGCGGGTGTAGATCACGTTGGGGATCAGGTTGTAATTCACCTCTCCGGCTTTGCCAACGATGCGCTCAAGGCACACGCTCGCCTCGTCTTCAGCCTTGTGCGCCAGCATCGGACCGGAAGTGACATCGCCAATCACCCAGACGTTTTCAGCCGCGGTGCGGTGGCCCTTATTCTCCAGCATGCCGCGCTTGTCCACTTCCAGGCCCACTGTTTCCAGCCCCAGACCTTTGGTGTAAGGGCGGCGGCCGATGGAGACCAGCACGTAATCGGCTTCGATCAGCTCGGCTTCGCCACCGGCGGCGGGTTCGACGCTGAGGTTTACACCTTGATCAGATGAGGTGGCTGTGGTGACTTTCGAACTGAGCTTGAAGTTGATGCCCTGACGCGTCAGCGAACGCTGCAAGGTCTTGCCGGTTTCCAGGTCAGTGCCGTGCGCGACGTGATCGAGATACTCCACCACCGTCACTTTTGCCCCCAGACGCCGCCAGACTGAACCGAGTTCGAGGCCGATGACGCCCGCACCGATCACCACCAGATGCTTGGGCACTTCTGGCAGCGACAGGGCGCCAGTGGAATCCAGGATGCGCTTGTTATCGATCTCGACGCCGGGCAATGGGGTCGGCTCGGAACCGGTGGCGATGATGATGTCTTTGGCTTGAAGCTCGGTCTCAATGCCCTGGGCATCGGTCACGATCACTTTGCCTGGGCCGGCAATACGGCCCCAGCCCTTGATCCATTGCGCCTTGTATTTGCGAAACAGAAATTCGATGCCTTTGGTCAGGGCCGTAACGCTCTCGTCTTTCTGCTTCATCATCTGCGCGAGATTGAGGGTGGGAGTGACTTCGATCCCAAGCTTGGCGAACTCTTCCCCCACGGCCGATTCGTACAGCTCGGAGGCGTGCAGCAAGGCCTTGGACGGAATGCAGCCCACATTCAGGCAAGTGCCGCCCAATGTTTCACGGCCTTCGATACAGGCCACGCTCAAACCCAACTGCCCGGCACGAATGGCGGCGTTATAACCCCCCGGACCCCCACCGATAATCACAACGTCATAACTGCTCATGGCTGTTTTTGCTCCTGAGTCGACACGTAGAGAAGTGCAGCCCAGAGAATAGTGGGCGATTGAATTATGGTTGTAATATTTGCAGCTGCAAGCTGCAAGCTGCAAGCTGTAGGAGCGCGCTTGCCCGCGATGCAGGCGCTGCGGTGTATCAGACGATCTGTGTGATCGTTCATCGCGGGCAAGCGCGCTCCTACAGGAGGAGTGCTACTGCTTCAAGTCCACCAATACCGCACAAGATGAAAGAAGATCGGCGCGGCGAAGCACACTGAATCCAGCCGATCGAGCATGCCGCCGTGGCCTTCGATCATGTGCCCCCAGTCCTTGACGCCCCGGTCGCGCTTGATCGCCGACATGACGATGCCGCCCGCGAAGCCCAGCAAGTTGATCAGCAAGGCAATCAGGATCGACTGCCATGGGTTGAACGGCGTGATCCACCACAGCGCGCCGCCGATGAGGGAAGCCAGGGCGATGCCGCCGACGAAGCCCTCAACGGTTTTGGACGGCGACAGATTGGGAGCGATCTTGTGTTTGCCGAACAGCTTGCCGCACACGTACTGCAATACGTCGGAGAGCTGCACCACGATCACCAGGTAGGCGATCAACAACAGATTGCGGCCCTCATAGCCGGCAATGTCCAGGGTCAGTAACGCGGGGACGTAAGACACGCAGAACACCGCGATCATCAGCCCCCATTGCACCTTGGAAGCGCGCTCCAGGAAGTGTTTGCTGTCGCCACCCAGGGAAGCCAGGATCGGCAATAACAAGAACACATAGACCGGA
>Ga0247806_10001004_pt1 | contig 14724 bp, 31 predicted proteins | sample UWRJL059202B1_FD_179935 | JGI IMG/M metagenome (GOLD analysis project Ga0247806, IMG submission 179935) | Plant litter microbial communities from Arlington Agricultural Research Station in Wisconsin, United States - UWRJ-L059-202B-1 | ecosystem: Environmental > Terrestrial > Plant litter >... | reverse complement strand
TAGCTTGCGCCACGTCGATGCCGCCAGCGCCCGCACCCGGAATGATCGGAAGGTCAGCAACCTCCTTGATGATCATGCCGTTCCACAGCAGATCGCCATTGCGGAACAGGGGGTTGTTCTCGCCGCGCTCCATGGCGTCGCGGTTGGCCTGGAACATCGTCGGGTCGCGACGAAGGTCACGCATCTGACGACGGTTGACGAACACGACGTACCATTCCTCGCCATCTTCCGTCATGTACGGGTTGATGGCCGGGCCGGTCGAAGCGATGTCAGCGGTCTCAGCAGCGCGAGCGCGGGCCGTATCGAGAACGGCAGTGCTCATCTTGTCGTCGGTGTTGTCCAGAGTCGCCAGAGCCGTAGCCATGACGTTGGACGAACCGTTCGAGACCAGAGCGCCGAACTGAACACGATCCGCGTTGTTCACGAGGAAGGTGTTGCGCTGACCAGCGGTGGCGTTCGTGTAGCTGACGACAGTGTCGGGGGCGTTGTAGCCGTCCGTGCCGACAGCGCCAGGAATGACAATGCCGTTCAGGTTCTCGATGATGCCCTGTTTCAGGACGATGCGGGCCGCCCAATCGCGAAGCGAAGGACCGGCAAGGCGCAGGATGTCCATGTTGGAGCGGTACGACGACGACTTCGGCACCTTGACGGCGTTACGACGCCAGCGAGTGGTTACCTTATCGACGTATTGGGCGAGATCGACTTCGTTGCCTTCAAGGACTTGCGAGTCAGAAACGCCGCCGTTCTTGATGACACCCAGCAGCGGGACGATGATGTCCTTGCCGCCGTCAGTCTTGTTCTCGCGGAACACGCGGATAACCGCGTCGGAACCCTCACCCATGAACCGGTCAAAGCCGGAAGCTCGGATGTAGGGCTTGTAGTAATCGTTGATCAGCCAGCGGGTCTCATTAAGACCCGAATTGATAATGACCTCAGCCAAGAGTTACCCCAGTGCGAATTTTACCTCCGACCAATCCGCACCAGTGGGGGCCTGACCAACACCGCCCTTACCGGGCGCACTAGCCAAGCCTTTGGGGGGCGTGGGCGAAGACGGTTTCAAAATGGGCGCAGCGGGAGCCGCACCCGGTTCAGAAACAATCCAGCCCTGCGAGGCAGCGTATTCGCGGGCGAAGTCCTCGGGACTTTTGCCAGCCAACGTCTGTAGGGTCCGTGACCGTTCGTATTCTTGCACCACAAAACCGACCGGATCAGTTTGAGCCTGAACGCGCTGACCAAGTGTAGGGTCTTTAGCACCCTGCTCTTGAGCCCACGCGACTGCGGCCTCTACCTTTTCCTTGCCATGGATTTGCTCGGCAAACCGACCAGACATTTCCGCCCGCATCTTCCATTCGGTCGCCTGGACCGTCTGTTGAACGTAGGCGTTATACCCAACCGGGTCTTCGTAGGGGTCCGGGGCTTGCTGGGGAGCCTGTGCTTGAGGCTTGGGCGCATTTGCCCGCAACTGCTCAAGCTCACGTTCCGCCGCCTGTCGCTTAGCGCGCTCTTCCTTCATCTCACGGTAGAGAGTCGGGTTGAACTTCTCTTCGACGGGCGTCTGTTCTTCCGGCGCTTGCTCCTCGACCGGCTGCTCAACTTGCGTCTCTGCAACCTGCTCCGGCTCTTGCGTTACCGCCTCCGCGACTTGTTCATCAGGCTGAATAGCCCAAGGATCGGAAGCGTCGTCGGTATCCAGAAAATCAGCCATTTAGTTCCCTCTGCCCGATCATCGGCGGCATCCCTGAGTGCAGATCATCGGCGCACCATCCCTCGGGCCTATGAATACTTCGGTTTGCTATGGGATGCAAGAAGGCAAAGAAAAGCCCCTGACGCGGGTCAATCGCATCAGGGGCTAATCGGGCGTTTTTGGGCCGCCCGTGCTATCGTGGAGGAAAGCCTGATCACTCTACACGCTAATCAGCTCGCGTCAATCGGCTGGCCAAGATTGAACTGCGCCGCCTTCAGCACAGTATCCGCTTCTGTCTCTCTCGTGTCCGCGCCGACCTGCTGGGCTTTTGCCTCGTTCAGGGAGGCGGTCGATTCCTTCACCCTGATTTCCGCCTGAGCGGTCAGCATGGCGATTTGCAACTGCATCTGCTGGATTTGCTCTTGCTGCTGCTGTTGCGCCTGAGCCGCCGCCTGCTGTTCCGGTGTCAACTCGTCCGGCTTGTCCATCATGTCCTTGATGCGGCCCTTCTCAGGCACGGACGACAGGGCGACGCCGATCTCAAACGCCTTCTTCGGACCCACAGCCTCAGCCAGTAGCGGGAACATCGGCGACAACGCCTCGAACTGCTCAGCCTGTAGGTTTGCAGTATCCGGAACAGTCTCGACCTCGATGTCCACGTCCATCTTGGCAAGCTCGTTCTTCTTCGGAACAGGCATCCCTTGCGCTTCCATCATCTGCGCCATGCGCGGATCAATAGGCTCGCCGGACGTCGGATCGACAGGCTGATTAAGGCCCTGGAACTCGGGCTTCTTGGAGTCGTCGCCCGTAATCCGAATCCACCACGGCTCCGTCTTGAACTGTTTCAGAACGGACCAGATCATGCGGTAGACCTCGTTTTCGAAGTCCTCCAGACGGCCCAAGGCTCGGGCAATTTCCGTCATGCCCGCCTGTTGCAACACGAGCCTTGATCGGCCCGACTGATTAGAGGCGGCGGCATCAGCAAGGACAGCAGGCGTAGGAGCCTGACGCACAAGCGCCTGACGCGCCTCGGCCATCATAAGCTGCATTCCCTGCAACAAATCGACCGTTTGCACCGGCTCGTAGCCAGTCGGGAGCACGCCGTCAGGCTTGGCGGCCTCAGCGCTCGCCGTCTTGCTATCGACCTCGGGGGGATACTCCGGATTCGTCACGCGAAGCTGACGCGAACGCGCCAGATGCAGGGACCGCGAGCCATAGGCGTTAAGCTCGTCCTGCGGACTCAGCATCGCCTTGACCAGCCCGGCGCGCTGGTTGTCGCGCGTGATCAGGCACGACTGGAAGACAAAGGCACAAAGGCTTTGGTCGCGATCATCCTTGTACGGCGAAAGCCCCTGCTCAAGAACACCGCCGACGTAGAAGACCGACCGAATCCACTCGCCGTCGTCCAGATGGTAAAGCTCGACCACAAAGATACGACGGCGCTTCGGGTCCAGCCAGTTCGTGCCAAGAAGGTTCTCGGGCTTGTCGGGGCGGTCCAGCCCCATCTCCGAACCCCAGGTAGACGAGAACGCCTGCGACAGGTCTTCACGCATCAGCGGATAGCGACGCATCAGGTCGCCCTCATACATCCACTTGCCGATGCCCTTGTAAGCCGCATCCGAGAAGTCGGCACGGCGCGAGTGAGGGTCGTAGATCAGCTCGTCATACGGAAGCTGCGTGATGATCGGATCGCCGGTCTCGCTCGCCTCAATAGCCACGGCGGCAATGCCCTCGATCAAGAACGTCTCAGCCGCATCGACCTTCTTCTTGTGCCATTTCTGGCTGTCAGCGACGAAGCGCAGGGCTTTGGACGCAACGTCCGCCTGCTCCTCGTTGTCTGGGTTCCTGGGCCATGCCCTTGGATCAACCTTGGCCTGCTGAATAACGCCCAGCATCCCGTTGACGGCGGGGGCGATCTCGTTGCGGATGACCTTGGGCTGGCGGCTCCGACGCCAAGCGCGCTCGGTCTCCCCGAAAATCTGGTCATTGTCGTAATAGCGACGCGCCTTCTCGCCGATGTCGCGGCTTTCCTGCGTCCCGTCGCGGAAGTCATCGACCATCTTGCGCAGAGGCATGGGGTCGATGAGGCGAAGGCGCTCCATCTCAAGCTCTTCGGGCGTGGGTTCGGGGATGACTTCTTCCCAGTCTAGGATGGCAACGTCGGTCATTCGGGAGATTTCGGAAGCGGCATCCAATGGGTCGGATATTCTGGGCCGTAGTAATCATCCCATTGATCGGTAAACTTGGATTTGCCTTGAACCCAATGACCGATAAACACCATCAGGCCATGGGTACCGTACTCATCGTAACCAAGATCGTAATTAGGCGCGTCCCATTCTTGGGGCTGACGAGAAGAGCCAGCAATCAGAATCCACGTCCCGTCTTTGGGAGCCGTGCTAATGTCCTGCCATTCCATCAGTAGAAGTTCCCGCTCTCGGCTTGTTCGCGCAGCCGACTATACCGATCAATCGGCTTCGGTTCTACCCCTGCCACTTCTACAGGTCCAGCACGCCGAAGGCCCTCCAAAGCATAACGCAGGGCGTCGATTGTATGGTTGTCCTTGTCCTCAAGGAACGGAAGCACCTCTTCGGTCTGCTTATCTACCTTGTAGGAATAGCTCGCCACTTCCTTGGCGACCCACTTGCACCGCTCGTGAATGACCATGTCGAACGACTGTAGGAAGGATAGTCCGTCTTCAATTGACCCGACGCCTTTGATCGCGGGAACAATCTTCGGGAAGCCATGGCGGCGCATATAGTTCACCGTCTCAGGACGTGCACTGTCTGCCGTAATGCGAAAGTCCCTGCACCTGGGGACGCCGGGCCACGTCGCCTTTTGCTGCTCCGTCGCCTCGTTGAACGCCTGCTGATTCAGCTTGATGAGCGCTGGGTCCTTCACGCCTCCGAACAGGAAGGGCAGGAAGTCAGTATCGCACCCGACCTGATACGCCTCGTGGTCGATATAGAGCGTGCGTCCGACAAGGAAGCCTCGCACCAATACGCTGGGGTCCACCGCAAAGCCCCAGTCCGCCCCGAACCGGAACACGGCGTCGGCCGGTGTCTCGAACGTATCAACACGCCAGTTCGTGAAGACGCGGGCATCGTGGCGGGTCTTGTACGCGCCCTCCCAGATGTGAGCGTAGTCTAGCGGGCGGTTGCGCAGATCACGTTGGCGTTCCGCCTCCAGAACGTCGGGGAAGTATGGATTGTCCGAATAGTTCAGTTCGACAATCTTCGCGTCCTCATCCACGGGGGCATAGAAGCGCTTGTTTGTCGGGCTTTCAGGGTCTTCGGGGTTCCACGTAATCCACAACTCCGACCCCTCTTCGCGGATGGTCGGGATCAGCTTTCGCCACGCGCCTTCTGACACCGCCTCGGCTTCGTCCACCCAGCACAGCAGGATGTTGGCCTTGGACTTGATAGAGTCGAGGTTATGCCGAAGACCGGCAAAGGCGTAGCGGATGCGACCGCACTTGGACCGAATGTATTTCTCACCGATCTCATAGAATGCCATCAGAAACGGCTCAGATCGGATCGCGGCCTTGACCTCCTCCATAGAGGATTCGTCTAGGCTATTCATGAACTCGCGGGCGCAAAGGATGATTCCCGCCTTGCCGTTGCTGGCGTCCATCATGCCGCGCACCGCGGTCATCTTCGCGAAGCCGCGTGTCTTGCCCGAACCTCGCCCCCCTCTAGCGCCACGGAAGCGAGCAGGCCCTGAGAATACAGGGATGAGCTTGGGGGGAAGGTGGACTTGGACCGTAGTCACTTAGACAGGTCTATCCAAACCCACCACCCGCTAGCCAGGATCAGCGCCGACTCGGCTACGGTGGTCGTGTAGAAGACGCGGGTCATGCGAGCGCATCCAACTGCGCCTGAATGGCCAGACGCCGCTCATGCTGACCCTCCCTGCCCTCGATGTTGCGCAGAAGCTGGCGAAGCTCCGTTGCCGTGCGGGCAGGCTTCGGTACGTCTGATCCCAGCACGAACGCGGCCACCGACTTAGAATCGGCGTCTTGCGTGTCGTCTTGGAGGACACGAGCGGCTTTGGATTTGATGCCGCTCATCCGAGTTGCGGAATCGCCCAAATGAACGCAGCGACCGTCCACAGCGACCACGCAGGCCATTGCGGCAAGCCAAGGCGCGGGATGTGCGCGCACAGCATGGCGATGAAGCCAAGAAGGACGAGAAGGGTGAAAAGCAAGGTCATGGGCCTATCCTATCAGTTTCGGGGCGAATGCGCGAGGGCGGTTAGGGTTGCTTGGTCTTAAGCCGGTCAACCAAAACAGCAATGATATGACCATGCGGCCAATGCCCCGTGTCCTCTAGATGACGTTCGGCCTGCTTGATCAGGTCATCGTCACTAAGGGGCCAGCAATCAACGTCATAATCGTCCGTGTCTTGTATCCGACTCATTCCCAACTAAACTTTCTAGGCCCGCTGATATTTCCAGATTGTCGCGCCTTCTCGACGTTGATTAACGAACGAAGAATCCTGTCTTCGCGGATAGCGGCCTTCACCTTTGACGACTTTCCTCGCTCTTGAGGGGGAAGGAACGGAGCGAAGCCGGTCCGAAAAGTTGGATCAACAGGGTCACCCTTCGCACTCATTTCGGCTCCTCGTTCAGGATGGCGTCGATCTTGCCATCGAAGGATGCGCGGGCCTGCCAACCGTAGAACTGTCCGCTGGACATCCCGTTCGTCTGTTCATCCATGGCTCCATACCGCACCGCCATCAGGACGGCTCGGACCATGACGCGCTGGAAATCTTCCGATGTGCCACCGTCGTCATACTCCGACATCACGTCTTCAACAGCCCTCGCCGCCTTCTCCAGCGCGGTCATGCGATGCGCTCCAGATTTGCCGGGCGGCGCACACTAATCGACGGCTTGCCCACCCGGATTGTTACGGGTCGGGACACAATGCGGATGTTTCGCCCTTCGTGGCAGCACCGATTAAAACGCAGCCAGATCGACTCTTCTAGCTCCGTGTAGCCAAGATAGAACTTCCGAAACAAGTCGTACTGGCGGCGCTGTTCGCTAATAAGGAATCGGTTCATTCCGTCGCCAAGGACGTTTTTTAACACTGACTCAGCCACTCTCTACTCCTCCTTCGCGCTGTGTGTGGTGGTGTCTTTGGCCCGGAATACGACGTTCTGACCATTGGCAAGCGTCACCTGAAGATACGACGGATAATCGCCGCCGATCCCTTTATATGCAGAACACGGCCATCCTTCATGACGACGAATCTCGTTGTCGAAGTTGTAAACGTCTGGCCTGTTCACGTACCAACCCATTACCGCTTTATGTGGCTCCGTCATTTCGACCCCTCCCTAACCCTCTCCGCGACCACAGCGGCCCGGATCATGTCCACAAGGCGGGTATTCCGCTTCGTGTTCTCCTTAGCGCACAGCAGCCCGAACTCAGCCCACAGCTCGGGGGAGATGCGAAGGCCGGGGGTTGTGGTGGCGGTCATGCGTCACCCTTCCCCTTGGTGACGACCACCGTCTCACCAAAGCGAGCGCGCACTTCGTCTCGGACCTGTTGCCAGTCTCCATCCACCTCAACGGGCAGGTCGGGGTATTGAGCGAGCGCAGCAGCCTTGAGGCGCTCCGCCATGTGGGGCAGCGACATGGTGAAAATAGGATGGCCCATCAGCCACTCACAGGCTTCGTGAACGGGATCGAAATCCGTCATGAGAAAGCCGGTCGTAATCGTGGCCAGCGCCGCTGGATCAATATGCTTAACTTCCATCATCTTCCTCCACTCGGCATCATTGCCGCGTCACACTGTCCCACAGGGGGATGGGTGGGTCAAGCTATCCGGCGTTGAAACTGGCGACGATTACACCACTCTCGGTTCCAGCCTTGGCGTTGCCGATGTGAGTCACAGTTACGTGGCTTGGCGACGTCCAATCATTCGATGAATAGCTATCACGCTTCATCGTGGACTTGCGAACCCAGCCCGTATCAGGAACCCAAACCTGCCAACCGTTCGGGCTAATCCGTCGCGCCTCTTCTGCATTCTCAGCAGCGACGACGGCCATGTCGAAGGTATCGTACCCGCCCTGGTCTTGGCGCTCTATCTTAAACAGCTTCATCCCCCCAACCCCACAGCGGCGGTCAGGTCGGAGTGGCTTTCGTCACCCCAAGCATCCCATCCTAGACGTTGACGGCGCGCGAATAGCTCTATCTTGCTAGCATTTGGATACAGCGCCTCAATCCGCTCGTGAACGTCATCCGGCTTGCGCGAATGCTCAGACTTGGCGGCAAGGACGATCTGTCTAACCGACTCGTCAGCAAGAGGCATAGGACGGCCTTTTGATACCCGACTAGCGGCCAGAACAAGCTCACTGGTCGGCTTGACGATGGACGGGCGAACACCCTGCGCCCCGACAGGGGTTACGCCGTCTTTTCGTGTCTTGACCCAATTGAACGCAACGCCTCGATAGGTCAGGCCCCACGCCCGGATGCAATCTATCGCAAAGTCTAGGCGTGGAGATGTGGCCCATATGAACATGACGCCTTTGGGAGAGAGCCAGTCAGCAGCAGGGAACGCCAACAGGTCTTCGTCAGACATTGTGTCATAGAACTTGGCTGCGGCTCCCCACTTGGCTTGCTGCCCCGTGTAGGACCACGGCGGGTCGGACAAAACGACATCGTAAGTCATTTAGGCTTACCTATAGCGAAGACCAAGTCCTCGTAATCAACAAATCTGCCATACTTATCTTTTGCAGAAACTGGCTTCTGATCATCAACGACAAAAGTATCCCACCGCTCCAACCCCCTAACCCTCACCGCCATCTCAAGCATCCTCGCCACCGGCTCAATCGGCCCGGTCTGTGCGTAGCGATAGGCGGTGGAGCGACCGACGCCTAGCCAGGGTGCGGCTGTCTCGGGGGTTAGGCCGAGGGTGTGGAGGGCCTTAATGTATTGTTCGGGAGTCATCCTGGCATCCGATCCGCGATGACCTGTAGCCAGCTCATATTATCGTTGTCGCCAGAGAGAGCGACAGCAATACGTTCTAGCGCATCTGCAATCCTCTTAGTGCTAATTGCCTGAGAAGTTGCAACATCAAACGATCTTGCGCCCGGCTCCAGCAGCCCGTCCAAGGTGTGTGTATCCTCACTCATCACTCACTCCTCCAACCGGCCTGATGCCGGGGTGTTAAACCCACTCGACACTGTTCCACTCCAACCTCTCATCGTAGACCTCGCCTTCATAGAATCGCGTGATCTTTGTCGCTTGCTGAAGCTCGGGAGCTGAGTATCCGAAACGACCCTGCCACCTAAGCTGCATCGTCAACTCTCGGGTCTCTGGCATGTCATCGCTGTCAGCCATCACGCGAACCTCACCTTGCCGTCGTCGCCTAGCTGGACGGTCAGGGGCGGGAAGCTGGGCGCGTCGCCATCCTGTTGCAGACGCCAGAACGCATGGCCCGACGTGTTTCCGGCCTCGACGGTCGCCCACCTGATGCCCTCAGCAGACACGCGACGCTCACAGTCCGCGATGATCCGCGCGAGGGTTTCCGGTGCGAGGTCTGAGAAGCCGACGCCCTGCCGATAGTGAGTGTCGCAGGTGAACTTTGAGGCCACACATTGCGGGCAACCGGGACGCCATGACAGCCCCGGAAGGCGGTGAGGGTCTGGCGTCAACAGCGCCTCGACATAGCCTTGCGTGAAGGGCGAGAGGTCGGACCAGATCGTTTTTCCGTCGCGGATCGCAACGCTACGGGCGGTTTCGCCGGGGCCAGGAACATCCGCCACTGAACCACTCGTATCAAACTCAGTCATCTGCATTCCTCCGTTGCGTTGATCCCTTGTCCCACAACAGGAGGTCCCGCACAAGGACTATTTTGTGGGGAGGTCGATGGCAGCAATCATGTCAGCATGGCGCACATATGGGCCGTGATTGTCCGGCTCCATAAACGCCCAAGCCTCGCGCAAGTCATGGTCCATGAAGTACCGCGTCGCATCCACCACGGCCACAGCCATCGCCACCGCCCTGGCAGCAGCCCCGCTAGGACCCGTCGTCGCGTATCTCTGCGCCGTCTTGCTCGATACGCCAAGCCACCGCCCCGCCGCTAGCTGCGACAGGCCGAGGGTTGCGAGGGCGGTGCGGTATTGGTCGGCCGTCATTGTGAGTCGATCCATGATTTTGCGCCATTAGGCCCGGCAAGCTGCGCTACGCACTCGCCATCTTTCACTACGTCCCAAACGTTGCCTAGGCGGTGATAAATCCGGAACCCGCCGTAATGCGTAGGTTCCACGTTCGTGACATACATTGCGGGACCGTATTCCGGCTTCCCTGGCTTGTGCCAGGGGTTGCGATACTCAGCCATCAGACGGGTTCACATTCGTCGCCATCGGCGATCCAGTCTTGAATCGTTTCCAGCAAGGTTGCGTCGGAAGCGGCGGCGATGGCGTCAATGTCAAAACCGCAGTCAGCGATGGCGACCATTTCGAGGTCAGCGCGGTCGGTGTTTTCGTCGATCATCATGGCAGCTATTCCATCCGGCTAGTGCTTGATTGCCCTGCGCCGATGACTGGTTGTCCCACATGCCCCATTCTGACGCAAGGACTAAATGACCCTGTGGCGCAGATTTATTCGGAGGGCGTTTTTGCTGCCGCCGCCTTCGGAGGCTCTACACGGGCAGGCCAAGGCGCTTCGTCGAGAACCTCTTTACGTTCAAGTTCCATGCGCTCAATCTTCAGTCGGTAGTAAAGCATTGTTTCTTCATGCCCGTAGCCGGTAAAAGGAATTGGCTTGCTCATAACCCACGCTCAACAAGGAAATTAATGGCCTCGGCGCGGTTCATGCCGCGAGCATTGGCGTAATGATCAATCCACCGCACCGTGTCTACGCTCAGCCACTCACTAACCAAGACATCGCCTATCCCCTTTCGACGGTGATCATCCTGGGTTTTAGGGGCGGCGGGGCTCAAAGCCCCACCACCAGATGAGCCCAGCTCGTCACCGGCATGACTTCGGTTTCGTTGACGCGGCACCCTTTGCGATGCGTAGCAACTACCTTGCGGGGGATGAATCCGGGGGCAGAGAACTCAATCTCCGCTTTCCAGCCACGCCATGAGTTCGCGTCGTCAACTTTGTCTGTTTTGCGGATCGGCTTGATCGAAGCCCAAACGATCTGGGCATCTTTGGCTTGGCGAGCGATCATCGTAGCCACTTTGTTTTTGAACTCTGTGCGGGTCATTTGGCTTCCTCCACCGGCCCTGCGCCGATGACTGTTTGTCCCACATACCCCAGAATGACGCAATAGCTAAAATGAAGAACTAGTCGTTTTTGTCGCGAGTCCCCGCCACCAGCTCGGTCCTACTCACCTGAGGGAATCCACCTCAATCCATGCCCCGCGATCAGATACGAGACCACCACCAGAGCAGTCCGCCCAAAGCATCCGCGCTCTAGCCCAAGCACCGAGCATGGATTTGGCGGTCTCGGGCCCGCCAGTCTCGGCGTAGTGAGCATCCGTCTTAGCGTCGAACTCATCCGCCTTGGCGCGAAGCTCATCGGCTCTTTCGTGGCCAGTGTCAGCCAGAGGGCGCATACGATCACCCAACTCAGTCATTCTTTCACTCCCGCCACCAGCTCGATCCTCGAAACCTGAATAGGCCGATCCCCCGACTCAGGGTCGCCGCCGACGTGGGCGATCTTGTCGCCGAATTGCTTAGGCAGGAACTTCGACGCGAACCACTTGCGGGCGTCCACCTCGATGCGACCGATGGCAGGATCAAGCGAGCCGTCGCGCATGTCCTGAATCGTCTGCTCCAGCTTTTCGACCTGATCCAGGGCGAGGCCGTGCAATGCCCTCGCGTAACTGTCACCAGCTTGGTGACGGAGCGCGGTCGTGCGGAAGGTAGAACGAGAAATATCCTCCGCCTTGCAGGCAGAGTTTTCGCTTTCGCCCGCTTCGATCCTGGCGATCACAGCGGCTACTTTTTCTGCGTTGTCGGTCATTCGATTTTTACCCTCTCGCTAACCACCCTGCACCAGTCGCAGTATTGTGGTGGTGCGCCTGCACCAGTGAGCATCCAGTGCGGGGGTTACGCTTGGGAGCGTACCCCCACTGGTGCACTGGTGCAAGCCCCATCCCGCGAAAAGTTTTTCGCAACGGTGTGCACCAGTAGTGCACCAGTGAAAATAGTTCACTGGTGCACCCCTGAAAAGCCCTCAGAACGGGAGATCATCTATATCCTCTGGGTCTGTATCGGGCGTGGTCTGCACCGACGCCTGATAGGGGTGAGCGTCGTCTGGAGCGGCGATATACTCCCGCATCTGGCGGCTATTATCGCGAGCCATGCGCTTGATCAGGACGCCATTCTTGAGCCACTGGTCGATAAGCTGGGCTAGAACGCGCTTGCCTCCTGCCTCTATCGAATCGACGCCAAGGGCTGGACCGACGACGTGGCCGAACCAGTCGCCCGATTTGACGCTGTAGCGGCAGGCGTCGTGAACCCTGGCGGTGTCCTGGGCTATGGCGGCTGCGTTGGCGGGAAGGCTATCGAGAACCGAGGGCATTTCGAAAGCTGTAACGACGCCGACTTGATCGGATGTTGAGAGGTCTTCGCCGTTGCCGAGATCGACACTGACGATCTTGCGCCAGATACCGGCGTCGGAGCGCGGTCCAAGGTTGGACTTGCCGTTCGTGACCGAGAAGTAGGAGAAGCGGTGATGTGGGTCGATCTTGGCGATCTCCGCTATATCCTTGGTCATGGAGTTGAGGACGCGAGCGGATCGAACGCCACCGATAAGGGCTGATGCGCCCCGTGCGTCGTCTACGGTCATGACAGCGTCGGCATTGGCGGGCTTGCGAACGTGGTGCACGAGTTCGATGGCGCAGTTTGTGCGTTCGGCCGTGATGCCGAGGCGCTTTACGACTGCGTCGATTGCTCCGTTATCGTTCTCTCCGACCTGATGGGATGAGATGAAGGGGTCGATCTGCCACACGTCGATTGCGCGAGCGAGAAGGCCGTCTTCGATCTGTTCGAACAGGTCTTCGTCCAGTGTGATTTCGCCGCGCGCCATGGAGGCGAGCTTGATGCGAAGCTGTCGACCGGAATCGACATATATGCGATCTCCGATATCGTCAGGCGTGAGGCCGTAGTGAATAGCGGCAGCCTGGATGCGACGCGCCGATTCGTCGTTGGGGTCTTCGCCGTTCCAGTACCAGACGCGCAGCGGATCGAGCGTGTGGATGCGCTCGTTAAGCAGAGGTTTACCGCTGGCCATGGCGAGGGCTTCGACCATCACCATGGACGATTTGCCTAGGCCGCCAGGGGCGACCGTCGTGCTGACGTAACGCCGAAGGAGGTGGCGACCATAAAGCCACTGGCGACGCGGAAGGCTCGCCGGATCGGTCCAGACGTAGGCAGTCGGACGGATAAGGTTGGCGGCCACAGGGATAGTGACGTGTGTGGGATCGTCGTCCCATTCGTTCCATTCAGCTTTGGACAAGGGCGGCCTCCCGCTCTGATCCTGTCAGGACCGTTACCGTTCCACGTTCGGAGGGGACGTAGGCGAAGCTGAGGTTCTCCGTGCGCAGATGCCACCGGGCGAGGATGGCCGACGTGGTTACCGCCATTGCCGGGAAGGGAAGCGAACGCCAGCGCCACAGAAGGCCGCGCGAGGGGTGTAGGATGTGAACTGGACGCCAGCCATAGGGTTCGGCCTCTTCAGCGTACCGTTCGATGAACCACGCGCCGTGGTCCAGCCACTGAAGGATTTCGCTTACGGGAGCGTCGTGGGATTTTACGCTGAGGTCGCCCCACCGCTCCCACCAGGGATAAGCGAGGGTCACTTTCCTAGCACTCGACGGGCGCGGACAAGACGCATAAGCTTGGCCCGGTCGATGAGCCACGTGCCGTCGTCTTGCCTCTCCCCGATGCCGTGTCGTTCGCACCAGATGCGGATTGCCTCATGGGATACGCCAGCGAGAACGGCGGCGCGGCGGAGCGTGGTGATTGGTTTTCTCGACATGGCTTGACTTATGTGTCGGTCACGGCCTATCTGTCAATAGAACTTGACGAGGAGGAAGTATGATCGTCCACCACACAGACCTAATCCAGGGCAGCGACGAATGGCATCAGGCCCGTTGCGGCCTGATCACGGCCAGCGAAACGAAGCTTATCCTGACGCCGACCCTGAAGTTCGCCGATAACGAAAAAACCCGACAGCATGTCTGGGAGTTGGCGGCGCAGCGCATCAGCGAATACGTTGAGCCTTCGTATATCGGGGAGGCGATGCTTCGCGGCTGGGATGACGAGATTCTGGCGCGAGAGAAATATATCGAAGTGACCGGCCAGGAAGTGAGAGAGGTCGGGTTCATCACGAACGACAAGTGGGGCTTTACGCTCGGGTACTCACCTGATGGTCAGGTTGGAGAGAAGGGCGGCATCGAATGCAAGTCGCGCGTCCAGAAATATCAGGTACAGACGATTGTCGAGTGGCATCGCTCTGCTGTGATCCCAACTGATTTCGCCTTACAGGTTCAGACCGGACTATTGGTGGCTGAGTGGGATTGGATCGACCTGATTTCCTATTCTGGCGGCCTGCATATGGCGATCATGCGCGTGCACGCCGACGAGAAGACGCAAGCCGCAATCATTGAAGCAGCAGGCGAGACTGAAGCCAAGATTGCCGCTGCCGTCTCTGATTATGAGGTCGCCTCTAAGGGGCTAGCGCTAACTGAACGCCGCGTGGAACAGGAGATGTTCGTCTGATGCCGATTATAAGGGTTGTGGATTTTGAGACGACGGGCCTAGAGCCGCCCGCCGAAGTGATCGAGGTCGGATATTCCGATTACGACACGGAAACTGGCGACGTGTTCGCGCCTGTCTCTTACCTCTGCGGTGCCGACGCTATCCCGCCAGAGAACCGGGCCGTTCATCACATTCGGCTTTCTGACTTGGCCGGTAAGGAGAAGTTTTCCGCGCCGAAGATGTTTATGGAGGCGCGAGACGTTGGGGCGGTAGCTGCTCACAATATGAACTTCGAACAGCAATGGTTCGGCGATCATGGGGCGAAACTG
>Ga0247806_10001003_pt1 | contig 14748 bp, 15 predicted proteins | sample UWRJL059202B1_FD_179935 | JGI IMG/M metagenome (GOLD analysis project Ga0247806, IMG submission 179935) | Plant litter microbial communities from Arlington Agricultural Research Station in Wisconsin, United States - UWRJ-L059-202B-1 | ecosystem: Environmental > Terrestrial > Plant litter >... | reverse complement strand
GGTGGAGCTGTTATAGGTTTTATAATGATGTGGTACTGGAAAAAAAATCAATATAACGGCAACCGCTGGAACTAACTGTATGAGCATAATAAACGATTTAAAAATGGAATATAGGGTGGGGGGCATTGTGCAACGCCTTATTTTTTGGAATGTTGGCCTTTTTGCCATCCCCATGGTCGTGTTCAGTATTTTATCGCTCATTAATGTAGATGTTTCTTTCTTGCGCTGGGACATTCCCGGCATTTCCGATTGGCTCAGCCTGTCTTCTAACCCTGCCGATTTACTCTGGAAACCCTGGTCTATAATAGGCTACGCTTTTTTACACGCCGGTTTTACCCATATATTATTCAACATGCTTATGCTGTTTTTTGCGGGTAGGCTGTTCCTTACATTCTTTACACAAAAGCAGTTGTTTGGAGTATACATACTTTCGGCAATATTTGCCGGGGCAGTTTTTATACTGGGTTATCAAACATTGCCTATGCTTACAGGGGTAAATACTAAAATGGTAGGAGCATCGGCTTCTATCATGGCAATTCTTATTTCCACAGCAGTTTATGCACCTACATATAGCGTGCGCTTAATGCTTATAGGCACGGTTAAGCTTTGGCACATTGCGCTTGCTTTTATTATAATCGACCTTATTTATGCGTCTGCCGAAAATACAGGTGGGCATATAGCACACCTTGCCGGGGCTTTATTTGGCTTTACCTATATAAAATTACTAAAAAACGGTATAGATCTTACTAAAGGTGTTTCGGGTACTATAGAGTTTGCAGCGGGGTTGTTTAAAACGCGCAAACAGCAACCGTTTAAAAAAGTGCACCGCAATCCGGCACCATCTATACCTAAGGCGGCAGGCATGAGGACAAAGAGCATTACACAAAAACAAATAGACGATATTCTTGATAAAATAAGCCGTTCCGGATATGACAGCCTTACAAAAGAAGAGAAAGATTTTTTATTTAAAGTTGGCAAATAATAAGTAGCTTTGATCCTACACAAAGGCAATAAATGAAAAAACTTTCGTGGTTTAATAAGGTAGTCTATTTTCTCAATATTGTGCTTACCGTACTAACGGTTATAGCATACATATTGCCTTTTATGGCGCCTAATCTTTTCCCGTTACTATCTGTTTTTACACTGGTTATGCCGCTCATGCTGGTGCTTAATTTTATATGCTTTATATACTGGTTGTTCCAGGTAAAAAGACAAATGCTGCTTAGCGGATTGATCCTGCTATTAGGAATAACTTTTATAAGTAAATTTTATCGCTTTTCTGGTAAAGACCTTCCTGCCGATAAAGATGATTTTACATTGATGAGCTACAACGTGCGTCTGTTTAATTTATACGACTGGCTGCCGGACCGTGATATTGCGACTAAAATACCTGCGTTTATAAAACAGCAGAACCCTGATATTTTATGTTTGCAGGAATACAACAAAATAGGGGATACCTCTTTTAAAAGTTATAAATACAAGTATATTTTTAAAATGGCAGGCCAAACAGGGCAGGCTATTTACTCGCGCTACAAGATAGTAGGTAAAGGCGATATACAGTTTCCGGGATCGGCGAATAATGCCATTTATGCCGATATAAAAAAAGGTAAAGATACCATACGTGTATACAGCATGCACCTGCAATCTATTAAGATAAGCCCTGATATTCACGAAAATATAAATGAGGAGAAATCGAAAGTTATTTTTAACCGTATAGGGGCTGCGTTCAAAAAGCAGCAGCTGCAGGCCGAACTGGTTGCGAAACATAAAAGTGAGTGCCGTTACCCAATGATAATTTGTGGCGACCTTAACAATAGTGCCTTTTCTTACGTGTACCGTAGTGTTAGGGGTAATATGAGCGATGCTTTTGAGGAAGCGGGAAAAGGTTTTGGCAGGTCATACGATTTTAAGTATTATCCGGCACGAATAGACTATGTATTTACCGATAAACTTATCGATGTAAAGCAGTACACTACATTTTCAAGTTTCATTAATTCAGATCATTTTCCTATAATGACACGCCTTTGTTTTGAAGCTCAAAACGAAGAAGAATAGTAAATTTATAAAGTCTGGTTCTTTAAATACTCTAATGCATAGCGGCCTTCGTTAAACAAAAGGTCGAGTATGCTAAGGTTATTAAGGTAACCGTGTTTGTCTCCAAAAACCTGGGTATATTCTTCAAAATGAGAGGCATCCTTCTTACCATTAGCTAAATAACGAAAATCGGTAACATCTTTTGGCTCCAATATAAACTCATCCGTTTTTTTGTAGGTAAGATCCATTCCAAGGCAGGATGTTACAATCTCTAATGCCTCAAAATTAAGGTCCATCATAAAGACGTGCTTTTTCTCGAATATGGGGCGAATATCATCTTCAAAATATTCAAAGAAAGGCGAAGCCCTGTAAGCCGCTTCAAGCGATTTAAAATGTTGTTTCCTCCAGTCAAACGCCTGCTCTATCTTAACATCTTTAAACATTAGCCTGCCTTTCTCTACATTATGCTTAACCGGTATATTAAGCAACTGCATGCCGTTAGGGCTGTATATATACATGCGGTTACGGTTGGTTTGCTTTTGGAAGTTATCCTCCACTTCAAAGGTTACCGAATCAGCTTTAGCCATGGCTACAAAATGGCTTACAGAAGGAAAGTAGGTAGGGTGTATTAAAATGTTCATTATTATGTGGATGCGTTTATTTGATAATTTGTTATTTTGAGATTTAGAACCTCCTATAAAAAATCAGGCACGAATTGCACTAATTCACACTAAATAATTGTGGAGGTAAGTGTAATTCGTGCCTGATTGAAATTGTTGTTAAATCTATTCTGCAGTTTTTCGTTTCTTTCTGAAAAAATCAAAAACAAACCATGCCACTAATAAGCCAATAAAATATTTAAAATACGATACAGGTTCGCCGCTACCGCCCACGGTTGTAAACAGCCTCTCCCATCGGATTTTTTTGCTTATGTTGCTCCATTTAACATCCTGGTCTAAACTCATCCAGATAAATACCGGTTTACCCACAATGTGGTCTTCCGGCACAAAGCCAAAATAACGGCTGTCTAACGAGTTGTGGCGGTTATCTCCCATCATCCAGTAATAATCCTGTTTAAAGGTATATGTAGTTGCAACCTCTCCGTTTATGCGAATTTCATTACCTGTAACTTTCATGTCATTTTTTTCATAATCGGCAATTATAAGTTTATACATAGGTAATGTCTCTGTAGTTAAAGCAACAGTGGCTCCTTCTTTTGGCATTGTGATAGGGCCCATGTTATCCTGTGTCCAGGCAGGTTTGTTACCGGGGAATACACCAGAACCATCTTTAGATATAATCCTGTCAACTGTAGCTATACCAGATAATTTTTTAAGCTTATCAGCCTTTTCAAACGTAAGGTTAGCAACAAACGAGCTGCCACCACCATCTGTGAGTTTTATTTGCGCCTGATTTATTACTTCCACCGGAATACCATTTAAATCGGTAACAATATATAATGAGCCGTCATTTTGTTGCCTGTAGCCCTTAACATAGTTTTGTATGGCCTGTATTTGCTCGTTTGTAAAACCGGGTGCAATAGTGTATGATTTGGTTACATCTGTAATACCAAGTTTTTCAAGTTCAAAAGCGGCAACCTGCCCGTTAGTAGTTACTGTATAATTGTACTGCACTTTAGCCCTGTCAGAAAGTTTTAATTCTGCACCGCCTATGTATACAATACCGTTACGCACCTCCAGCACGTCTCCGGGAACGCCTACGCAACGTTTTACGTAGTTCATTTTTTTATCTATCGGTTTATGTACTGGGGCACTTTTAGGGTTTGTATAATACGTTAACGTATCTGCGGGCCAGTTAAATACTACAATGTCATTTTTCTTAACCTTTTCAAAGCCGGGCAGCCTCATGTAGGGCAGTTGCGGCCAGTTGCTGTAAGAACGTTTGTTTAAAACAGGAATAGTATCGTGTACCATAGGGGCGGCAACAACCGTCATAGGTATGCGTGCGCCATAGTTTACTTTACTTACAAAAAGAAAATCGCCAACAAGCAGTGTTTTTTCTAACGATGCTGTAGGTATATTAAAAGGTTGTAAAACATAGGTATGTACAATAGTAGCTACTACTATTGCAAACAGTAATGAACTTACAGTATCGCCACTTTTGCTTTTAGCCCTCAGGTCGCGTTCTTTTACATAAGTAACATCTTGAGTGTAGTTAATGTAATAGGTGTAAAAGCCAAGGGTAACAATGCCTAAAACAGTATCTGTAGTAGTGTTTTTACCAAATGTCCTTAATGTTTCTACCCATATTACCGGAAACATTATAAGGTTTACAACAGGTACAAATAACAGTATTACCCAATATGCAGGACGGCCAATAATGCGCATTAAAATTACTGCGTTATATACAGGTATAGCAGCCTCCCAGGCTTGCCTGCCTGCTTTTTGATACAGTTTCCATGTGCCTAAAAAGTGTACTACCTGTACTGCCAGGAAAAATATAAACCATTGTACTAATGTCATTTTCTATAATTTTTTTATATCTATATGTAGTATATTACATAAAAATGTTACAACCCTAAAACATCTTTCATACCATAAACGCCTTCTTTGCCTATAATCCACTCGGCAGCTATAACAGCGCCAAGGGCAAAACCTTCGCGGTTGTGGGCAGTATGTTTAATCGCTATAGCATCTACCTCGCTGTTGTAAGTAACAGTATGCGTGCCCGGTACACCCTCAACCCTTTTGGCATCAATAAAAATGTCGCCTTTTTTAGGATTGCCAATAGCCCAGCCAGCATAATCAGAATTGTTGATGATATCTTTAGCCAGTGTTATGGCAGTGCCGCTTGGCGCATCAAGCTTTTGGGTATGGTGCACTTCCTCCATAGATACATTGTATTGCTTAAGGTTAGCCATCATTTTAGCTAAGTAGGTATTAAGCTCAAAGAAAATATTTACGCCAAGGCTAAAGTTAGAACCATATATAAAAGCGCCCTTTTTTTCTTCGCATAGCTGTGCCATGTCGTGGTAATGTTCTAACCAGCCGGTTGTACCGCTTATAACAGGGATATTATTGTTTAAGCATGCCGATATGTTACCTATAGCAGCATCCGGAATGCTGAAATCTATAGCAACATCTGCATCTTTAAGCCCATCAAAACTATCATCGCTTTTTTTTCTTAAAACTATTTCGTGGCCTCTTTGTAAAGCAATACCTTCTATTACTTTACCCATCTTGCCGTAACCCAACAATGCAATTTTCATGGTTAAAACTTGTAGTTTAGGGTAAGACCCATATTGTATTTATAATCTATTTGATTTTGCTGTACCGATGGCAGCAGCGATAGGTTCTCGTTTACGTTAAACTGTTTTAAGTGAGCGTCTACGTTAGCATCTACAATATTAAGCAGGTAAATGCCAATAGTTATAAACATAGAGAGGTCGCGGTTGCGCTGGTAAAACTTTTGCCCCCTTATAAGCCTGTCGCCATTAAGTTCTGCAAGGGTTCCTGTAACAGGGCGGCCTGCAAGTTTATCTTTATAAGCATCGCGATATTCATGGTACTTTTTATTGTTCCATGTGTAGTAATAAATACTAAGCCCCATGCCACCCCATGCTATTGGTGCCTTCCAGTATTTTTTATTGTATATCTGGCCAAGCCCGGGTACTAAGCCCGAATAAAATGCAGCCCTGGCAGGTGCCAACGGATCTATTTTATAAGGCTTAAGCAATACCGAGTCCTGTTTTATAATATCTACTTTTAGTTCGTTGTCCTGGGCAAAAGCCGGCAACGAAAAAAAGAATAGTGTTATGAGTATGAAAAGTATGTTTTTCACTAACCTTTTATAAGTTTAATGATCCTGTTAAAATCTTCCTTCGAGCTAAAAGGTATGGTAATCTTCCCTTTTCCTTTACCATCTATCTTTACATCAACTTTCGCACCAAAAAAGTCTGTTATTGTTTTTTGTTCCTCTTGTTCTATATTAAACGAACTGCTTTTAGCCGGTAATTTTTCTGTAGGGGCGGGAGTACCTTCATGATAGCTTTTTACCAAAGCTTCTGTTTCGCGCACCGAAAGGTTTTCGCTTACAATTTTTTGGTAAATATCTGCCTGGGCATCGTGGTCTTCTATATTAATAATAGCACGGCCGTGGCCCATTGTTATAAAACCATCGCGAATACCCGTCTGGATAATTGGGTCCAGCTTTAACAGGCGAAGGTAGTTTGCAATTGTAGAACGTTTTTTGCCCACACGGTCGCTCATTTGCTCCTGTGTAAGCTGTATTTCGTCTATAAGCCTTTGGTAAGAAAGCGCAATCTCTATAGGGTCAAGGTCATGGCGCTGAATGTTCTCTACCAATGCCATTACTAACGAGTCGTTATCGTTAGCAATACGTATGTAAGCAGGAATGTGGGTTAGCCCGGCAAGTTTAGATGCGCGTAACCTGCGTTCCCCACTTATAAGCTGGTATTTGTTATATTCCTGTTTACGTACAGTAATAGGCTGTATAACCCCAAGTTCTTTTATTGAGGTGCTTAACTCGCGTAGCGATTCTTCGTTAAAATTTGTCCTTGGCTGAAACGGGTTTATCTCAATGGCATCAATTTCCAGTTCAATTATATTACCCACCACTTTGTCGGCGTTTTTATCATCTACCGATTTAATGTCGTTTTCAGGGTCTTTTAATAATGCCGATAATCCCCTCCCAAGGGCTTGCTTTTTTATGGCTTTCATAAACCTACTTTACTGTTTTTCTTTATAATTTCTTCGGCAAGCTGAAGGTAGTTTGTAGCACCTTTACTTGTAGCATCATAATTTATAATGCTTTCGCCATAACTTGGTGCTTCGCTTAATTTAATATTGCGCTGTATGATAGTATTAAAAACCATATCATGAAAATGCTTTTGCACTTCTTCTACCACCTGGTTAGACAGCCTAAGGCGCGAATCGTACATGGTAAGCAGCAGGCCTTCTATATCTAACTCCGGATTGTGTATTTTTTGTACACTTTTTATTGTGTTTAACAGTTTGCCTAACCCTTCAAGTGCAAAATATTCGCACTGTATAGGTATTACAACACTATCTGCCGCAGTAAGGGCATTAAGTGTTAACAGGCCTAAAGATGGTGCGCAGTCTATAAGTATATAGTCATATTCGTCTTTAACACTTTGCAGCGCCTGCTTTAGCATGTACTCCCTGTTTTCCTTATCTACAAGTTCTATCTCAATAGCTACAAGGTCTATGTGTGCTGGTATAATCCACACATTTGGGGCACTACATTCTATAATAGCCTCTTTTGGAGTGCTGCTGTGTTCGAGTATCTGGTAGGTGCCAATCTCAACAGTCTCTACATCTATGCCAAGACCCGAGCTTGCATTAGCCTGGGGGTCGGCATCGATCAATAGTACTTTTTTTTCGAGCACACCCAGCGAAGCCGCAAGGTTTACCGATGTTGTTGTTTTACCCACGCCGCCCTTTTGGTTGGCAATAGCAATGATCTTACCCATTTATGTTTAAAATTTTGGAACCGTAAAAATACGATTATTTATGGTTCCTGAAAATGGAAATTGTTAACAATACCAAATAAAAAAGCCGCACTTTACAGCGCGGCTTAGTAACAAATATGTGGTTGGTTTATTGTACTATAAGTTTTTGTGAAGCAGTAATGTTGCCCGACTCTAACTTAACTACATACATACCTGCAGATAGTGCAGACAGGTTGATGTCTTTGCTTGTACCACTTACTGTAGTTTCGTAAACTTTTGCACCTGTAAGAGAGTACACACTTACATGGCCATTGTCTATATTATTATAAGTAAGGGTTACATTTTTGTTTGCTGTTGGGTTAGGGAAAATACTAAATGCATTAGCTTTTGCAGTACCTACACCCGCAGTAACAGGTTGCCATACTATATTATCGATAGCGAGAGCTGTGTGTTGAGAACCAGCCGTTACCTGAAATGCAATATATTTTTGAGTTGCCGATTCCGGAAGTACAAGACCTTCGGTTTGTATGGCTTCAGTTATAGATGTAACAGTTATAGCATCGCCAAAAGGTACAAATGTAGTATAATCGTCCTGAGCGCTAAGTGTACCTATTTGTATGCTTATTGAGCTGTTAGGTAAAACAGGAGCCTGTCTTATTGATGAAAATGATAGTTTATGAGCACCATCCATAGTAGAAACTTCAGGAGAAACTACATAGATAGGTGTATTTGCGCTCATAAAGCTGTATACAGTTAATGATTTTTCTTGGCCTGTTTCGTCATCGGCATCAACAGTTACCATAGGGTAAGTATTGCTCGATGTCCAGCAGTTTTGAGGTAAAGCTCCTGTAGTAAAGTTAGTGAAATTTTCATCTATTGTTGCAACAGCTGTACACTCTGTAGCTGGAACTGCATCCCAAACTATATTGTCTATGCCAATAGCATTATGAGCAGTGTCAGATATTATTTTAAAGGCAATATGCGAGCCGGCAGGAATAGTTGCAGGCAGCACTATGTTGCTGTGTGTTTCGGCAGTAGCAGAATTTACAGTTATAACATCTCCAAAAGCTGTAAATGTTGCAGCATCTGCAGTATCAGTTATTGTACCTACCTGTACAGATACGTTGCCTGCCGGTTCGCCAGGGCCCATTAAAATTCTCCATGCGCTGAAAGAAAGTTGGTGTTCGCCATCAATAGTGCTGATTTCGGGAGTATTAAGGTAACCTGCAGTGTTAACAGCGGTACTTGTATAAAAAGTAACATACTGGTTGGTTGGGCCAGATTGTGCAGTGTAAATTGCTACACCTGCAGGAAAACCTGCAGCAATTGTAGTCCAGCAGTTTTGTGGAAAAGCAGCGCTTGTTGATATTGTAAAGTTTGAAAAATCTTCATCAATTGCAGCAATAGCCTCACATTCAGGTGCAGGAACATCAGTCCAGGCTATATTATCTATACCAATTGCATTATGAGCGGTATCAGATATTATTTTAAAGGCAATATGTGTGCCGGCTGCGGTAGTTGCAGGGATAACTATATTGCTGTGTGTTTCTGCAGTTGCAGAGTTAACGGTTATTGCATCTCCTACAGCAACAAAAGTAGTAGCATCTGCAATATTGGTAACTGTTCCTACTTGTATGGTTACATTGCCTACTGGGGCAACCGGACCCCTAAGTTCTCTCCATGCGCTAAAAGAAAGTTGGTGTGAACCATCAATCGTGCTAATTTCCGGAGTATAAAGGTAAGCTGCCGTATTTACTGCAGTACTTGTATAAAAAGTAACATATGGATTTGCAGGGTCTCCTGCTTGTGCAGTATAAATTAATGCACCTTCGGTAAAAGTACTCCAGCAATTTTGAGGGAAAACACCTGAAGTGCCAATGCTGAAATTTGTAAATTCTTCGTTTAATGTTGCCTGAGGTTCACATTGTGCGTTAGCGAAAAGCGTAGCGCAAAGCATCCCTGCAGAAAGTAAAATTTTTTTCATGCGATTGTTTTATTTAGATTCAGTAAGAATAATAATTCGGGGGCAAATATAAATAATTAATTTATATTAAGTCTAAATAAAGCGCTTAAAATCCATGAAAAAAGGCAGAAATTTTTTACTGCCTTTTTTAGTTTCCAGTTTTAGTCAAGGTTTCCAGTCGTTAGGCAAGCATAACTTACTGCGAATGAAAAGTGTGAATCTATAATTATTCTTTGTTTCTTTTTGCTTTAATCATGGCTTCGAGCATATCCCATGTTTCTTCGGGTATAGCTTCGAGCAGGTTAAACTGGCCGGCGCCTTTTAGCCATTCGCCACCATCTATGGTTATAACTTCGCCATTTACATAGGCAGAAAAATCAGATACTAAATAAGCAGCAATATTTGCCAGTTCCTGGTGGTCGCCCACACGCTTTAAAGGCACTTTTTGTGCAAGGTCAAATTTTTCCTGAAGATCGCCGGGCAATAACCTGTCCCAGGCACCTTTAGTAGGAAAGGGGCCGGGTGCAATGGCATTACTGCGTATACCATATTTTGCCCATTCTACCGCGAGGCTGCGGGTCATGGCAAGTACACCTGCTTTTGCAGTAGCGCTGGGTACTACGTATGCAGATCCTGTCCAGGCATAGGTGGTAACTATATTTAATATTACCGATGATGGTTGTTTTGAGTCTATCCAGTGTTTGCCAAAGGCAAGCGTACAGTTTTTAGATCCTTTAAGTACTATATCTATAACAGTATCAAAGGCATTTGCCGATAAACGTTCTGTGGGAGATATAAAATTTCCTGCCGCATTATTTAGCAAAACATCTACTTTCCCAAAAGCTTCAAGCACTACTTTAAGCATATTTTCTACTTCATCATAATGCCGAACGTCGCACTGTACGGCAAGGCATTTCCCGCCGGTTTGCTCTTCGAGTTCTTTAGCCGTATTTTGCAGTTTTTCAAGATCGCGGGATGTTATGGCAACCTTAGCACCCAACTCCATAAAATATTTCGTCATGGCTTTGCCCAGTCCGCTGCCACCGCCGGTAACTACTATTACTTTATCGTTTAGCGCGCCATCGCGCAGCATTTTATCGGTATAGCTCATTTGTGTGTGTTTGTATTGTAAATATATAAAATATTATGCATGCATTAGTTTACTGCATGTTAAATACAGGTTATGCATTAAAAGCACAAAAAAAAGCCGAACCACGTGGGTTCGGCTTTAATTTAGTTAAGCGTGATTTAAAGGCTTATTATTTTTTTACCCTTATAGGGATAAGTTTTTTCTGGCTTTTTTTTACCTGCATAAAGCCTACCGCCATGAATGCTAAAAATACAGGGTACAGCGCAATAAATACGGTATGTACAGGGAGATTTAAAATCAGTGCAAATGCTATATGAAGTATTGAAATCACGATCATGCCTACAGTTCCGATTGTAAAAAAGGGATTCAGATTTTTCATTTCCTTTTATTAGGGGATTAATTAATTATAAATTTACGGTTTTATATATGGCTTATTGTTAAAAGTGAACCTTATTTTTAAGCCGACACCTACATTTAACTTAATTGCAATTTTCGTGCCTGTTTTACTGCTTAAAACTTAACTTTTAGCACTTTAATTACAGTTTGCATAATCGCAATGATAATAGTTTTTTAATCGTATTCCCTAAATGTTTTAATTTTCTTTAAAACTCGCTGCATTACTTACAGATTTGTTAAGTAAATGAGTTTGTGCAACTTTTTTTACTGCTAATATGTAAGCTGCAATGCGCAATGTAACATTATATTGAGTTGCTGTAGCAAACACATCGCTAAAGCTTTGCTCTAAAATATCGTTTAACCTGTTGTTTACCTGTTCTATAGGCCACGACTCGTGCAGCGAGTTTTGCAGCCATTCAAAATAAGATACTGTAACACCACCGGCATTGGCAACAATATCCGGCACTACGGTTATATTTTTGTCATTAAGTATAGCATCGGCATCGCTCGACACCGGTCCATTTGCACCTTCAATAATAAGGCTGGCTTTTATGTAAGGAGCATTAGCTGCTGTAATAACATCCTCTTTAGCGGCAGGTATTAATACGTTTAAAGGCAGTAACAACAATTCTTCATGATCTATAGCTTCTGCTTTAGGATATCCTGTAATGCTTTTGTTGTTAAGGTTATAATACAAAATAAGTTCACGAATGTTTATTCCGGCAGGATGATACAAGGCGGTATTAATATCGCTTACGGCAACAACCTTAAGCCCGGCTTCATATAAAAACTGAGCCGTGTGCAGGCCTACATTGCCAAAACCCTGTATAGCCACGGTAGAATGGCTAATGGCTAACCCTAATTTTTGCATGGCCAGTAAAGTAACAGTGCTCACGCCGCGGCCTGTAGCTTCGGTACGGCCTAACGAGCCGCCTGCATGTAAATGCTTGCCGGTTACTACTGAGTGAATGGTTTTGCCATGCAGTAAAGAAAATTCATCCATAAGCCAGCCCATTTCGTCCGGGCCGGTGCCCATATCTGGTGCAGGTACATCTTTATCGGGGCCAAAAACATCGGCTAATGCTTTTGTATAAGCACGGGTTATACGCTCCAGCTCTGGTTTAGAGTGTTGCTTAGGGTCTACTATAATTCCGCCTTTAGCACCGCCAAACGGGATACCCGTAACTGCCGATTTCCAGGTCATCCACGCTGCAAGGGCTTTTACTTCTTCCAGGTTTACGGCTGTATCATAACGTATGCCGCCTTTTGATGGGCCAAGTGTTGTAGAATGTATAACGCGATACCCCTCAAAGTTTTTTTCTTCGCCGTTATCAAGCTTTATAGAGAAATTTATGAGTATCTGCTTTTCTGGTCGTTGTAAGGTTTGGCGTAACGACGGGTCCAAATTTAATATGTCGGCTGCGGTATTGTACCTGTCCAGCATAGATTGAAATGGGTTCTGTTGTATAGCTGTTGTGTTCATTGTATTATAATAGGTATGTTGAATTTTTATTTTTATAACTGTATTGCTATTTGTATGCCGAAACAGTTTATTTTTTTATGTGTCTGTTTTTCAGTTTATTATTGTTGACTACAACAATGCGGGCATATCATTATGACAGGGTATTATTACTGCAAAACGATAGTGTTTGTGGCTATTAGATTTCATTGACTAATAATTTGATTGATAGTTTTGTATAAAAAGAAAAGCCCCTTTACAAATGTTGTAAAAGGGCTTAGTATATTTTTTAAGATGTTATACACGCGCACTCCTGCAACACGAAAGTGTTTTCATGCAGCAGCACATATTTGCGATATTGTTTATTATAAGTGCATTCATCGTTAATATTCTAATTTGATACTGCAAATATATTCAAATAATCTATTACTCTACATAAATAATAGACTAATAAAATGTTATTTTTTTTTATAAATTATATTTCTGACTATGTCTTTGATCTATAGATTTTTAAATTGCTGCGCATTCATAATGGCGGCACTGCTTGCAGTATTGTTAAAATAAATAAATACCTCGCTACAGTTTTTCTTCGAAGAGATATCTTCATGTAATTCCTTTAGTTCATCTAAAGTATATTCCGAATAGAACAGCCTCGGATTGCCATGCAGCCTTACATAACCGGTAGTTGTAGTTGCAACAACCCCGGCAGGCAACTTAGGGTAATTAACCGTACAAAAAGTTATTCCTACTTTAGCAAGTGCATCATACACATCCTGCCGCCACCAGCTTTCGTTGCGAAACTCTACTACGTTTTTAAAATCAGGATTTAACGAAGTGAGAATAAGGGCAAGCCTCTCCTCACTATAACTAAAGCTTGGCGGCAGCTGGAAAAGTATACACCCCAGCTTATCAGATAACCCTTCTTTGCAAACGGAATAGAATTGGTCTATTTCTTCCCGGCAATCGGTAAATTTTTTAATGTGCGTAATTTGTTTGGGGGCCTTTACAGCATATATAAATCCTTCAGGGGCTTTATTGTACCAGTTCTGCATAACCCTGAGTGTAGGAAATTTGTAAAAAGTAGCGTTAATCTCGAACGTATTAAAATGCCGGCAGTAAAACTCAAACCACTGCTTTGAAGGCATATCTTCAGGGTAAAAAACGCCTTTCCACCGGCTGTTGTAATAGCTGGAACACCCTATGTATAGTTGTTTTTTCATTTATATAGTTCCTGACAGTTAGTGCAAAAAAAACTTCGGCGTTTTTTAACTCCGGTATACTCTTTATAAAGTGGAAGGTCGCAGCGCTTGCAGATTTTTTTACTGTGGGCAAGCCAGTGCTTTTTAAGTTCGTCCTTTTGTTTCCAGCGCAAAAAATCAAAGCTATAGTTGCGCGCCTCTGTAACCATAGCATCAATCTTATCGGCAGGTATCTTTCCAATTAAAGACTCCGGATGGATGTGTGCCCTGTATAAAACCTCATTCTTAATAATGTTGCCTACGCCGCTAAATATATCCTGTTCCAGCAATGCATCGCAGGCCTGTTTATTAGGAACCTCCTGTAGTTTAAGCTTGGCATTTTCGGGGTTCCAGTTATCGTTCATTACATCTGCTGTAAAATCATAATGGTCGTTAACATTACCTTCCAGTATTTTTACGGCAGCAGTATAGATATTGAATTCGCCATTGCTAAAAGTTAATCCAAGGCGAAGTAATGAGTCTTTGCGCTCGTTAATGCGATAGGTGCCAAAAAGTAAAAAATGAATTCGAACGGTTAAGTCATCAAAACACAATAATAAATGCTTACCCCATGTTTTTATGGCATTAAGTTTTTTGTTCTGAAGGCTGTCCATATCTATTTTTGCATTGCCGGCAGCAGATAATACTACCTGGTCTTCAAAAATATCGGCGGCTTCTTTAGCTATTATAATACTTGGTCCTTCGGGCATGATGGTATGGGTTTATTACTTAAAGATACAATGATGGTACATAAAATATTTTATGTTTTTGTTCCCTTTAACATAACAATTTCACGCAATGAAAAACTTGTAATAAATTTGTTGCATAAAAAAAATCCTTCCCGTTGCCGGAAAGGATCTTTATATAATCTGAACGAAAAATTATCTTCTTCTTTTTTCTTTGATCTTAGCTTTTTTACCGGTAAGATTTCTGAAGTAGTAAATACGCGCTCTTCTAACTTTACCACGTTGGTTAAGTTCGATTTTTTGAAGTGCAGGCATGTTTAATGGGAAAATACGCTCTACACCTACAGCACCACTCATTTTACGGATTGTAAAAGTTTGAGTAATACCAGCGCCTCTTTTTTGAATAACAACTCCTTTAAAGAACTGAGTC
>Ga0247806_10001002_pt1 | contig 14789 bp, 15 predicted proteins | sample UWRJL059202B1_FD_179935 | JGI IMG/M metagenome (GOLD analysis project Ga0247806, IMG submission 179935) | Plant litter microbial communities from Arlington Agricultural Research Station in Wisconsin, United States - UWRJ-L059-202B-1 | ecosystem: Environmental > Terrestrial > Plant litter >... | reverse complement strand
TGCGCATCTGGTTGTACCAGTGTTTTGGTTTTGTCCAGTTATAACCAACCCAAAGGCCCTGTTCCATGAAATTGTTGTTGGTAAAATAGCCAAGGTCCGATTTGTCGTATTTCGAATTGTACAGGTCCTGGTACACATTGAAGTTCAACCGGCCGCTGGTTTTCCCGAAATACAGGTTGTGCGCATACCCGGTTGTTGTTTTTCCCTGGCCGATGATGTTACTGAAACTCACGTTGCCGCCAATATTCCAGGTATTCTTTTTATCGTTGAAATCGAAGAGCCCGGAAGTTACGTTGGCTTCGTAATCCTGCCCGCTGCGCCATACGTTGGTATTTACCAATGATACGCTGCTGTTGTGTTTCAGGGTTTGATCGAGCACCAGGATGTTATAATTGCTCAACGGCATATTTTCCACGAGGCGTCGTTCGCCTGTGTTTTTATCGAGTACCGTTGCTTTTTGCGATTGCGTTATTGCGTTCAATACCCCGATGCCCAGGCCTTTCTGCGTGCGGCCACTCACCTTGGTGGCATTGATGATCTTGGCCTGCGAAGGATATTCCAGCACCGAATCGCTCGCCCTTTCTTCCACGCCTTTGTAATAACTCGGTTCAATGCCGATGCGGCGGCTGTAAAACAGGTTGCCCTTGTTGAAGAGTTCCGTGCCTTCCGTAAAGAAAGTGCGGTTCTCTGTAAAACGTACTTCAAAGGGAGAAAGGTTGAGGATGCGGTTGTCCGTTTGTACCTGGCCGAAATCGGGGATCAGCGTCATATCCAGCGTAAAAGCCTGGTTGATGCCGTACTTCACATCCATACCCCCGTTGATGGTGGCCGTTGTTTTTTTAGTACCCGGCAATGCGGCACCATCGTGGTTGAGGTAGGTTGACATATACGGGGAAAACTGCAGGCGCATGGGGGGCTTTATGTTTTCCAAACCCATCAGTAATCCTTCCTGCGTCATGAAGCCGTTTACATTCGGATCCAGCGGCTGCCAAAAAGATTGTTGCTGGCTTCTCTGTCTTTTTCTTACCAGGTTCAGTCCCCAGTCCTGTATTTTTTTACTGCCGAAACGGATGGCCGAATAGGGGATGAACATTTCAAAACTCCAGCCATCGCTGTGGATCTTGCAGGCGCTTTGCCATACGGCGTTCCAGCTAAAATCCTCGTTGTTTACGGAGGCTTTCGCATCCATCTGTTCGCCCAGTGGCGTAACAAAATATTCAAAGCCGTTCAGTTTATCGTAATAGGTATCGAAGATCACTCCAAAGAAATCGTTGTTGCCGAAACCGTCGCGGCCAATGAGTTCTGTAGAAACGCTGTCCCTTGTGCGCTCATGTAAATACCCACCAACATATACACCTTCGTTATCATACAGGATGTACACTTCACTGCGGTTTTCATAGGGTTCTTTACGGAAGGGCGTAGGCCTTAACTCTACGAAATCGGTGGCGAGCGGTGCGTCTTTCCAGGCTGTTTCATCAAGAGAACCATCTATCTTAATAACCGCAGCAGTGCGTTTGATGGTTAATTTTTTCTTTTCAATCTGGGAATAAGCAGCGGTACAAAACAATATGCCGGCGCATAATGCTAAGAGCTTGAAACAGTTCATTTGGCTATACTTTTGGGTTGGTTTGGTTAGCACATAGCCATGGCGGGCAAATGTGAATACGAAATTAAACGTACAACCTCTCCCAAAAGTTACCATTCATCACATCTAAATTTCTTTAGGCTTTTATTAACAAGCTTAAACGAACAAATCATTGTACAGTTTTGCCCCCGGCACCACATTGTAAGGTTCCAGGTCGGTGATGCCTTCGGCCGCGAGTACGGCCTCGTCGATAAAGCTGTTACCGGTACACTCCGCGGCGGGCTTCGATAAAATATAATAAGCCGCATCCGCCAAAATATCGGTGGTCCTGCTCATCTTCATCAGCATATCGCCTCCCAGTAAATTCTGCACCGCCGCCGTAGCAATCGTTGTTCTCGGCCACAAGGTATTGGCCGCGATGTTGAAAGGCTTCAGTTCTGCCGCCAGTCCCAGCGCGATCATCGACATATTATATTTACTGATGGTATAAGCCAGGTGGTTGGCAAACCATTTCATGTCCATATTGATCGGGGGCGACAAATTAAGGATGTGCGCGTTGGTGCTTTTTTTCAGGTGCGGGATGCAGGCCTGGCTCATCATGAAAGTGCCACGCACGTTGATGTCGTACATCAGGTCGTAGCGTTTTGGCTGCGTTTGTTCGGTATTGGTGAGGCTGATGGCAGAAGCATTGTTGATTAGTATGTCGACGCCACCAAAAGCAGCGATCGTTTTTTCCACCACCTGCTGTATTTGATCTTCAAAACGGATATCGCATTGTACGGCCAGGGCTTTACCGCCGGCTGCTTGCATTTCGGCTGCGGCCGAAAAGATGGTGCCGCCCAGTTTCGGGTTCTCCTCCACACTTTTGGAAGCGATCACGATGTTGGCGCCTTCCGCTGCCAGTTTCAATCCCATGGCTTTGCCGATACCGCGACTGGCACCGGTAATGATCACTGTTTTGTTGTTAAACGACATGCGTTATATTTTTTTCAAAACTAAGGGAAAAGGATGGTTTCCTGTCTTTATAAGGGGTTTCTCGCAGTCACTCTTATAAAAAGATAAAAAAAATTAAACAAATGTTTGTTTGATTTTAAACAATCGTTTAATTTTGTGCCTTAAATAACGCAAATGGAATTTAACGACAAACAGGTACAGATACTCGAAAAGGCGGAGGAACTCTTTGCCAATGCGGGTTTCGACGGCACCTCGGTACGCGACATAGCGGTACACGCCGGCGTGAACGTGGCGATGATCTCCTATTATTTCGGCTCGAAAGAAAAACTACTGGAAGCCTTGTTTGCCTACCGCGGCGAAGGATCGGTGCTGAAACTGGAGAGCATGATCCGCAACCGGGAAGCAACACCGCTGGAAAAAGTAAACCTGATGATCGATTACTACATCGAAAAGTTTCAGAACAACCAGTGTTTCAACAAGATTATGATGCGGGAACAGGTGGCCCTACAACGCAGCAACACGGCGGAACTGATCCGCGGTTTCAAAATGCGCAATCAAAAGCTGGTAAAACTGCTGATACAGGAAGGGCAGAAATCGGGCGACTTTGTAAAGAACATCGACATCCCGCTGCTGATGGCCACGCTGATCGGCACGGTTTCCCACCTGATAACTACGCAACATTTTTACCGCGAGATCAATAACCTGCAGGACATGCCCGATGAACAATTTAAAAAACTCATCACCAAAAAATTAAGTACCCACCTCAAGTTTCTATTTAAAGCCACGATAACTCATGAAGGATAGATTTAAAAAAACAGGATTGATGCTGGCCTTCGCACTCCTGGGATTGTTCCCGTTGCAGGCACAGCAAACCAGAACCCTTACGCTGCAGGAAGCGATCGACCTCAGCCTCATCAACAGCAAACAACTAAAGATCGACAAGTCAAAAATATTGCAGGCAACCGCCGGCGTGAAAGAAGCCAATGAAGCGCGTCTACCCGAGGCCGGTATCAGCGGCAGCTATTTGTACCTGCCGGTGAAGCCAACGATCGACCTGAAAGCAGGTTCCAACAACGGCGGCCCCGGTGTGAACCAGGTTATTTATGGCATGGCCAGCGTTTCGGTTCCGTTGTATGCGGGCGGTAAATTAAAGTACGGCATCGAGTCGGCTAAATACCTCGAAGAAGCGGCGAAGCTGGACGCCGAGAACAACCGCCAGGCGCTGATCATGAATGTTACCAATGCCTGCATCAATTTATACAAGGCGCATACGGCAATAGAACTGGTGAAAGAAAACCTGGGGAGTTCACAGCAACGCGTAAAGGATTTTTCCAACCTGGAGAAGAACGGTTTGCTGGCGCGGAACGACCTGCTGAAAGCAGAACTGCAAAGCTCCAGCATCGAACTCACATTACTGGATGCGGAAACGAATTACAAACTGGCCTGTGTGAACATGAACATCATGATGGGCCTGCCGGAACAAACAATTCTAATTCCTGATAAGTCGGGCCTGGCCTTACCCGCCAGCATCAAAACATTGCCGGAGTACGAACAGGATGCCATGCAAAACAGGAAAGACAGGGCAGCGGTAGCCGTGCGTAAGAATGCGGCGGCACAGGGCATTAAAAATGCAAAGGCGGATTATTATCCCAGCATCGCTTTTACGGGTGGCTATGTGGCTGCGGACATCCCGAACTTTTTTTCGGTATACAACGCGGTGAACGTGGGCATCGGCGTGAAGTACAACCTTTCTTCTTTGTGGAAGACAAAAACGAAGATCGATAAAGCGAAAGCGCAGGTGGACCAATGGCAGCAGAACGTGGAATTAGCGGATGATAACATCCGGCTGCAGATCAACCAGGCCTATGAGGCTTACCTGGTAAGTGTTAAAAAAATACAGGTGTATGAAAAAGCGGTGGTACAGGCAACGGAAAATTACCGCATCACGAAAAATAAATACGACAACGCCCTCTCCTCAACGACCGACCTGCTGGATGCAGATGTGGCCCTTTTGCAAACGAAACTGAGTGTTACCAATGCAAAGGCCGATTCGTTCCTGGCTTACAACAGGATACTGGAAGCAGCAGGTCTTTTAAAATAAACAACCATCATCAATACAAATAAACAGCACCATTGTATGGAACAGAATACAACCGAACAACCAACACAAGCGACACCGGCAGCACCTAAGAAAAGAAACAAAACCTTTTTGATCATCCTTATCGGGTTGGTCATTGCCGGCGGCTGGTTTGGCATCAATAAATATTTGCACAGCCAGAAGCATGAAGAAACCGATGATGCGCAGGTGGAAGCCAACATCAGCCCTGTGATACCCCGCATTGCAGGCTACGTAAAGGAAGTACGCGTAAAAGACAACCAGTTTGTAAAGAAAGGTGATACGCTGATGATCCTCGACGACCGCGATATGGCATTGCGCGTACAACAGGCAGAAGCAGCGCTGGCTACCGCCAAAACAAACTACAGCGTGGCCGAAGCTGCCAGCAGCGCGGGTCGCGCCAACATCAGCAGCGCACAGGCGGGCATCTCTACGGTAGATGCGCAGATAGAAGCAGCCAAAGTAAATGTATGGCGCACCACGCAGGACCATGATCGCTATGCCAACCTCATCAAAGACCATTCGATTACGCAGCAGCAATACGAACAGGCGCTGGCAGCCAAGCAAACTGCGGAACGCCAGTTGCAGATACTGGTGCAGCAAAAGAACCAGGCTTCGCAGCAAACGAACGCGGTGGCTTCGCAAAGCAACGCCACTTCTTCGCAGGTAGGCGTGGCGGGCGCCGTGATCAAACAACGCGAAGTAGAAGTGTCGGAAGCCAAACTCAACCTTTCCTATGCCGTGGTTACCGCGCAGGAAAGCGGTATGGTGTCGAAAGTGAATGTACAGGAAGGACAGTTTTTACAGGCGGGACAATCCGTGTTCAGCATCGTGCTGAGCAACGACATCTGGGTGGTGGCTAATTTTAAAGAAACACAGTTTGAAAAGATGCGTGTTGGACAAAAGGTGACGGTACATGCGGACGCTTTTCCCGATCATTCCTTTGAAGCCACGCTCACTTCCTTCTCTCCTGCAACGGGTAGCCGCTTTGCCTTGTTACCACCGGACAATGCCAGCGGCAACTTCGTAAAAGTGGTACAACGTTTACCGGTGAAAATAGAGTTCAACAACACAACCGATCCATTGGTAAAGCAATTGCGCCCGGGTATGAACGTGGCGGTGGATGTGCATGTAAAATAATTTTTATTTTTTAGAGTGAGTATTCCCGGAGAGTGACCCAATCTAAAAAATCTTTTGAAAAGATAACCTTATGCAACAAATGGAATCTTTGGTGGAATACGGGTCGAGGCGGGTGATCATTACGATCACGGCCATCTTCTGCGCACTGCTGGAAATTGTGGATACTACCATTGTGAACGTGGCGCTGAACGACATGCGGGGCACGCTGGGCGCTACCTTAACGGAAGTGGCCTGGGTGATCACGGCTTACGCGATCGGCAACGTGATCATCGTACCCATGACGAGCTGGTTGTCGCAACAATTCGGCCGGCGCAATTATTTTGCCGCGTCCATCATCCTCTTCACTGTTTGTTCTTTTTTATGTGGCAACGCCACCAATATATGGGAGCTGGTAGCCTTTCGTTTTTTACAGGGATTGGGCGGCGGCGCCTTGCTGGTGACTTCCCAAACCATCATTACCGAAAGTTACCCGGTTGAAAAACGCGGCATGGCACAGGCCATTTATGGATTAGGCGTGATCATCGGTCCAACATTGGGACCGCCGCTGGGCGGTTACATCATCGACCATGCTTCCTGGCCATATATTTTTTACATCAATATTCCCATCGGCGTGATCGCGACCTTACTAACGTTGCAGTTTGTACGCAGCCCGAAATACGGCGAAAAAAGTTCTGTTGCGGAGGTGGACTGGCTGGGCATGGGCCTGCTGGCAATCACCGTAGGTGCCTTGCAATATGTATTGGAAAAAGGGCAGGACGACGACTGGTTCAACAGCAGCATCATTACCTGGTTTTGCGTTACGGCTTTCCTGGGACTATACTTTTTTATCTGGCGCGAACTGTCCTATAAAAAACCCATCGTGGAATTGCGGGTATTGAAGAATAACAATCTCCGGGTAGGCACCATTTTATCTTTCATCCTTGGTTTTGGTTTGTACGGCTCCACCTTTATCATTCCTTTGTTTACCCAGTCGATACTGGGCTGGACGGCTTTTCAATCGGGTATGCTGATGGTAGCGCCGGCATTGACCACGGCGGTAATGATGCCCATCATCGGGCAGTTGTTGCAAAAAGGATTCCCGCAGCAATACCTGGTGGCGCTGGGTATGGTGCTGTTCGGGGTGTTTACCTTCTGGAGTTATTTTATTTTATCGCCCGGCACCGGCGGCGATGATTTCTTCTGGCCGCTGATCGTGCGGGGCATCGGCATGGGTATGCTGTTTATCCCCATTACCACGCTTTCACTTTCTACGCTGAAAGGCCAGCAGATCGGGCAGGGAGCGGCTTTCACGGGTATGATGCGGCAGCTCGGAGGTTCCTTCGGCATCGCGCTGATCACTACCCTGATCTCCAGGCGCAACATGACGCACCGCGCCGACCTTGTCAGTAATCTTGATGTGAACAATCCAACCGTGATGCAAAAAGTGCAGGCGCTGCAGCAGGGATTTATATCGAAAGGCATGAACGCCGACGTAGCGCTTAAGAGTGCTTACAAAGCATTGGATGGCATGGTTACGAAGCAGGCCGCTGTACTCTCTTACATGGATATCTTTTTGTACCTAGGCATTTTATTTTTGGTGTGCGTGCCGTTTGTACTGATGGTGAAGGGAAATAAAAAGAAAGGCAAACTCGATCTTTCAGAAGCGATGCATTAATCACCGGTAAAATAATTTTGCCGGGAAGTCGGGAAGGCGGTAAGGAGATTTTAAGTAATCAAATTTTCGGTTCGTGGGGCACGAATCGAGGCGGCACGAACCAGGGCCATATCATTTAATACTCTAAAAACGACTTCCCGGCTAACACAAATTCGCGCAGCGAATGATTCGCGGCCTTTGCCTTCTTTGGCCTTTGTGTGAAACCTCATTCGCGCAGCGAAACTTAATTTCTTCCCGCCTTCCCGGTTTAAATTATCCCAACACCGCTTCGTGCGTAATGTTCGTATTGTACAATTTCGAGATCGGGCAATTGGCTTTTGCATCGGCAACGGCTTCGTCGAATTGTTCTTTGCTGATGCCCGGCACTTTGGCCTTTACATCCAGGTGCGATTCGGTGATGGCACCATCGGCCAGGGTAATGGCACAGGTGGTTTCAATTTCATCGGCGGTAAAGCCCGCGCCGTTCAACACAAAGCTGAGCTTCATGGTGAAGCAGCCTGCGTGCGCCGCTGCTGCCAGCTCTTCGGGGTTGGTACCTACGCCTTCGGCGAAGCGGCTGTTGAAAGAGTATTGTGTTTTATTCAATACGGTGCTTTGACTGGTCAGGTGACCGGTGCCTTCTTTGCCGGTGCCGTTCCATACGGCGGTGGATTTGCGTGTCATAGTGAAGTGTATTATTTTAAGTGATTAAGAAATTCTGTTTCGTTGTAACCAACCGTTATACCCTTTCCAAAATCGATCACCGGTCTTTTAATGAGCGTCGGGTTGTCCATCATCAATTGAATGGCGGTGCTTTCACTTGTTACTTTTTCCTGCTCCGCTGCGCTTAGTTCCCGCCAGGTAGTACTTTTCTTATTCAATAGCGTTTCCCATTTCACTGCGGCCGACCAGGCTTTTAATAAATTGTTGCTGATGCCGTCTTTCCTGAAGTCATGGAAAACAATGGTTACCGGTCTTTGTTTAAACCAGGTCAATGTTTTTTTAACGACGTCGCAATTAGGGATGCCATAGATGGTGATGGTCTTCATATTAATATTCGGGCAGCACAGGTTTATTCTTCATGATCGATTCAATCTTTTCCATTATTTCCGGCGTCAACTGTTGCAACACGTCCAGCGCTTTTAAATTGTCAAGCAACTGTATTTTTTTGGTGGCACCGAGGATGGCCGTACTCACGTTTGGATTTTTAATGCACCAGGCAATGCTGAGCGAAGCGGTACTCACACCCAGTTTCGTGGCCAGGTCCGACAGCTTCTTTACTTTCTTTATTTTATCATCCATTACCCAGCGGTCTTTCAACCAGTCGAAGCCCTCCAGCGCAAACCGGCTGCCCTTGGGAATGCCATCGTTGTATTTACCACTGAGCAACCCGGATGCCAGCGGGCTCCAGGTGGTGGTGCCAAGCCCTACATTTTTATAGATGTCGGCAAAATCCTTCTCTACTTTTTCCCTTTCAAATAAATTGTATTGGGGCTGCTCGGTTACCGGCCCGATCAGGCGGTAGTGTTGCGCTACACGGTGCGCTTCCATGATCTCTACGGCGCTCCATTCGCTGGTGCCCCAGTACAATACCTTGCCCTGCTGGATCAAATGGTTCATGGCCCACACGGTTTCTTCGATGGGGGTGTTTTTGTCGGGACGATGGCAGAAATAAAGATCGAGGTACTCCACCTGCAAACGTTGCAAGGCTTCGTTGCAGGCTTCTATCAAATGCTTGCGGCTGCAACCGGTTTGGTTCGGCTTGTTGTCCGCACCGCGCCAGCCCCAGAAAGCTTTGGAAGAAACCGTGAAAGAGGTGCGATCCCATTTCTTTTTCTTAATAACGCGGCCCATCATCTTCTCACTTTCGCCCAGCGCATACACTTCGGCGTTATCGAAAAAATTAATGCCTTTGTCATAAGCAATGCCCATGAGTTCATCGGCAACCTTATCGTTGACCTGTTTGCTGAAACTTACCCAGCTGCCAAAGGAAAGCACGCTTAGTTGTAAGCCGGATCTGCCGAGGCGACGGTACTCCATGATAATTATGAGTTATGAATTATGAGTTATGAATGTAATGAAGTGTTCCGGCATGTCCGGTTTTCAACTCTCCAATCTTTCAACTTCTTCAACTTTAATTGGCCGAAGGTAAGGCAAGAAGCCTGAATCTTTGTGATTGAAGCAACTTACTGGCCGGGGTATTCATTGCGGGGTACAATGATGAATCCCTGCGAACCGGTAATGACCCAGTTCTTGAAATCCTGGCTGGACTCCATGCCCACGCCGTCGATGATCTGTGTACGGGTACGGATGCGCACGGGTTTATCCGTATAAAATTCGGTGCCTTTGCGTTGCCGGTCCCACCACATTTCCTTGCAATACAGCGTATCGCCTTTTACATTGATGATCCGTACACTGTCCCGCAAAAAAACCTTGCTCTGCGTTTCAAAATACTTGCCGTAGAGCGCATCCATGCGACTGTCGACACCCGATGTATCGTTGTAAAAATCAACGTGGATCTTTTTGGGAAATTCCACGTAAGGCATCGTGTCCTGCACGCGGTACATCAGCGGCGCCAATAGTTTCGCTTTTGCTTTGCCGCCGAGTGTATAATTGATGTCCACGTTCTTCACTTCTTCGCGGGCCAGGCTTTTGCTGTTGAGATCACGTATTTCCTTATCGCTGTTGGAACAGGCGCATAAAAAAACGCAACCTGTAAAACAGGCTGCGATCATCTTTTTATAAACGCTTTTTAAAAGCATGCAATTAATTGTATTTAGGTTTTTGGAACCAGCGTGCATTCATGGAAATGCCGATGTTGAAACGCACATTGCTTTCGCGGATGTTGTTGTTGCGATTGCCCCGGTTACCGATCTCCAGCGCGGTATTCAACACCACGTATTCGCCGGCATAACTGATGCGCGACAAAGAAGTAAGCGGCAAACCGGCACCCAGGGTAAAGGCATAATCCGGGCGGTTGTTGTCGATCTTTATGTAATCATTGCCGTAATAAAAACCGGCGCGATATTTAACGTACCTGAAATAACGCTTGGCCGGCGTGTTGGGCTTTGCAGGATAATATTGCGTACCCACCCTGATCGTCCAGCTATTTTGAACCAGGTCCGTTTGGCCATAGTAACGGTAATTGCTCCAGTTGGTGGTTTCAAAATCAGCCCCGTACATCCAGTTGGCACTTTGGTAAGTAAAACCGGCGCCCACTTTCGCAGGGTAAGTGACCTTGCCTTTGATGTCTTTTACTTCAAAAACGCTATCGAGCCTGATGGGTGCGCCAACGCCGTCGTAAGTAATGGTTTCGCGGATATCGTCCCTCGACGCATTCAGGTTTTGCTGGAGGTTGCCATAAGCGCCCACCCTCAACATGCGGGGGATACCTTTTTCATCTTTATTGAAATTGTGTTCGTACTGTACACCCAGGTTCACAAAAACACCGTTCATGCTGGTTTTGTTGGCGCTGTTGGAAATATAGTAGATCACGCTGTCGTTCAAAAAAGTAAGCTTGGTGCTGTAATCCTTGCTGCCGAAAATATAACCGGCATTCACGCCGATGCTGAAGTTCTTTATTTTCAATGCTGTACCCAGGTAAGCCTGGTTGAGTCCGCCGGAGCCTTCATACACCGTATTCAGGCTGTCGATCCCCGGCAGGCGTTCGTTCTTTTCAATCTTGTAATTGATGCGCGTTGTTGGCCTCAGGCCGAAGGTAGCTGCCCACAGGATTTTCTTCTTCGCCATTTTAGGCGTCGTTAGCGGGAAAGCCATTTGCAGGTAGGAAAAAAAAGTATTGGCAGACGTAAATTTCTTTGCGGGGTTTGAACTCCGGAGGGTAAGGTACCTTACTTCAGCGCCTACATCGAAAACAGTACTGAAGATATTGGCGTAGGAGGCAGGATTGGTATAGTTGAGGCTTTGGTAAACATTCTGGTTATCTGCCACACCTGCTGCGATGCCACCCATGCCCCGGCTGAAAACATTGCGGTTTGGAGAGATATCGCCCAGCCCGTAACGTGAATAAGGTGAATTTTCCTGGGAAAATGCCGTCAATTGCAACCCTAAAGCCACAAGAAAGAGAGGTAAAAATTTAGCCATTGTTAGTTTCGCTGAGCGCATACAGTCCTTTAAATAAGAAATTTGAGTCGGCAAATATCTCCTTTTTAAGTTGTCCCGCAAAATAGCGTGTATCACCCCCGGTTAAAACCGCGTTAAAGTTCCCGTATTTTTCGCTGTAATCCGCTATGAATCCGCCTATTTCGTGAATGATGCCCCTCGTAACACCGCTTTGCATATTTGTTTTCGTATCGTAGCCGATGAGCGGAAAATTCCAGTCGGCATGCACTTCCGGCAGTTTGGCGGTAAATACCTGCATGGCTTTGAACCGCATTTCCATACCGGGCGAAATGGCCCCGCCGATGAACTCGCTGTACTGGTTGATGAAATTGTACGTGATGCAACTCCCCAGCGCGATCACGAGGTTGTTGCGGCCGGGAAAAAAATGAACGGCGGCGGCAGACAACGCCAACCTGTCCGCACCAATGGTTTCGGGTTTGCCCACCGGGCTGGTAAAATTGGCTTTGGTGAGATGTGATAACTTATGGAACGAAGACCGTGCTGCCAATAAGGTTTCAATGGCCGGGTTGTGCGTGATCACCGAAGAAAGTATGGTTTTCTGCGGCTGGTACTCATTGAGCAGGGTATCGATCGAAGCTTCGGTATCATCTGCCAGTACATGCGTTGCCTCTATCCGGTCATTTACAAACACGGCTGCCTTCAGCCTGGTATTGCCAAAATCAAAGCAGAGCGTGGTACCCGTTCCATTCATGAGCGTAAAATTTTGCCGCAAAGTAAGATTAATTGCGGGCTTTACAGGTCGAAGCCGGATAGGTTTTTAAAATGGCCGTTCTGCTTCACGCGCAGTTTCAACGATTCCATTTCGGCCATCACCGGCAACACTTTGGCGAGGTGGCGTTTTAAATATTCCTGCCGCTGCGCCTCTACCATCAGCTCCAGCAATTCATATTCTTCGGTTAAGGAAAGCCCGGCGTGGTGCGCAATGTCGTAGCTCCACAATTCATGATCGGGCGCTTTGAATTTTTTTTCTACATCCAGCAGCCGGTGCAGTTCGCGGATGGCGATCAGCAACGCGGGCATGAGGATGCGCGTATCTTTTTCACTGTTGTTGGGATAGTTCACGATGGCGCCGCTGTATAGCTTTTCCGGTAGTTCTTTGATCACTTCCAAAATGCGGAATACCCGGATGCCGCGGGTTTTGATGTCCATCTTGCCATCGTCGTACAGTTTGCTGATCTCAACTACTTCCATCAAAACGCCCACTTCGTTCATCTTGTCGTCGATGACGGTGGTGATGCCGAAGGGTTTTTTATTTTCCACGCACTCGCGGATGAGCTGGCGATAGCGCGGCTCAAAGATGTGGAGGTTCAGTTCTTCGCCGGGATATACCACGATACCGAGCGGGAATATGGGGGTGAAATTTGTCATGTTCTAATGTCGATCGTTAAACAGGTTGTTTTATCAATATGCCCTTGTCTACGCTTTCGTTAATTAACTGCTCTGCATAGTTCCAGATGGTTGCCGAACCATTTCTGATCGCTTTTTTCTTTTCATAAACTTTTTGATAAGGCACCTTAAATTCTGCCCAGGTGCCGCCATTATTGGAAGTGTTTTGCAGCAAGGGTTCAAACCTGTCCATAGATTTTGCAAACCTGGCTTCATCCGTTATACCCTCCTCAAATTCTTTCCATATTGCGACCAGTTCGTTTGCCTGTTCTGCCGGCAAAATTCCAAAGATCCGTTTGGCTGCAACCAGTTCTTCTTCTGTATTTGTATGATCTTTTCCAGCATCATAAATAAAAGTATCGCCTGCATCTATTTCCACGATGTCGTGGATCAACACCATTTTTAAAACCTTCAAAACGTCTATCGGCTTGTCGGAATGTACTGCCAGTACAATGGTCATCATCGCTAAATGCCAGCTATGTTCTGCATCATTTTCATGCCTGTCGCTGTTGAATAACCTGGTTTTGCGTTGAATGTATTTTAACTTGTCGATCTCTTTTATAAAAGCAACTTGTTTTGATAAATTGTCGGACTGCATTGTTTTATAATTTTTAGGCCTGTTTCACTAAAGGGATGCCTGCTAAACTTCCTGTTTGCGGTTGCCCCGTCACCCTTTAAAAATAAAATTATAAAAATTACGGTAGTTTTGCGTCAATCGTTGCAGGTAACTACAAGGGCTACCCGCAGCATCAATTCAGTGTATGAAAATAACAGGACTTACGATCATCCGCAACGCCGTCATCAACGATTATCCCATCGTGGAAGCCATTGAATCGGTATTGCCGGTGGTAGACGAAATGATCGTAACGATCGACCGTGGTACTGATGATACGGAAGCGCTGATCCGCAGCATCGGCTCGCCGAAGATCAACATTTATTTTACCGAATGGGACATGAACCTGCGCGAAGGCGGGCAGGTGCTGGCCGTGGAAACCAACAAGGCATTGCAATACGTGAGTGCCGATACCGATTGGGTATTTTACATACAGGCCGATGAAGTACTGCACGAAAAATACATTCCTGCAATTTTAGCTGCGGCAAAAAAATACAAAGATGATAAGGCGGTAGATGGTTTGCTGTTTCGTTACAAACATTTTTACGGCACCTACGATTTCGTGGGCGACAGCCGCCGCTGGTACGATTGCGAAACGCGCATCATCCGCAACGATAAAAGCATCCGTTCTTACCGCGATGCGCAGGGCTTTCGCCGGGGCGAAGAAAAGATCAGCGTGGCGGCGATCGACGCGGCCATCTATCATTACGGCTGGGTAAAAAGCCCGGAACAGATGAAGAAGAAGATGAAGGATGTAAGCCATTTTTGGGTAAAGGACGATGCCGAACTGGAAGCGGCCCGCAGCAGCCCGGACTTCTGGGACTTCAACGAATTCGACTCCCTCGAAAAATTCACCGGCACCCACCCGGCCGTGCTGCAACAAAGAATTCAACAAAAGAACTGGCACCTCGACCTGGACATCTCCAGAAAGAAATTCAGTTTAAAAGACAAGTTGCTTTACTGGGTTGAAAAACTCACGGGCAAACGGTTGTTTGCGTTCAGTAATCACCGCGTGGTGAGAAAGGGTTGAAAGTTAATGGTTGAAAGTTGAAGGTTGAAAGGCCGCGCCGGTTTGTGTCCTCACGAAACGGAATAGGCAACGATTTTTAAAAGCTTGAACGTAGTTGAGAATAGTTGAAGGTTGAAGTTGAATGCATTCCGCCGTTTGGTCTCCTGACCAACAGCTTCAGTTAGAAGTTATACCGCACGAGCGGGATGG
>Ga0247806_10001000_pt1 | contig 14837 bp, 17 predicted proteins | sample UWRJL059202B1_FD_179935 | JGI IMG/M metagenome (GOLD analysis project Ga0247806, IMG submission 179935) | Plant litter microbial communities from Arlington Agricultural Research Station in Wisconsin, United States - UWRJ-L059-202B-1 | ecosystem: Environmental > Terrestrial > Plant litter >... | reverse complement strand
CGCTTAACTATAATAACTTTTGCCAGGAATTAGAAGGTCATTCTTTTTCTCATCGCATACCGCGAAGCTAAAACCTGTTTGGATAGCATAGGCACCGTATTCACCCTTTTTGTTTAAAGCTAAAAATCCAACCTGTATGTTTTTTGCGATGTCTGGTTTTTTCTTAATAATTCGAAGTACTGCTTCTTTACAAGCTGCTTCGGGAGACAAACCTTGTCTCATTAATTCAACTACAAGAAAGCTTCCAACGTTCCTAATCACTTCTTCTCCGACACCAGTAGAGGTCGCTCCACCAATTTCATTATCTAAGTATAAGCCTGCGCCAATAATGGGACTATCGCCAACCCTTCCATGAAGTTTATAGGCCATTCCGCTTGTTGTACACGCACCAGATAAATTACCTTTAGCATCCAGCGCCAGCATTCCAATAGTATCATGGTTATACTGATTACCAGGAAGTTTAGTAGGGGCAGCTTTATCGTAAAGCTTGTTCTCAATATTCATTACTGGAGCATATTTCGCAGTTTTTAGCCACTCTTTCCACGCAGCTTCACTTTCTTTAGTCAACAGGTTTTCCTTCTTGAACCCATTTTCCAGCGCGAATTGCAACGCGCCATCGCCGACAAGCATTACATGTGGCGTTTTTTCCATCACTAGTCTTGCAACGGATATTGGGTGACTGATGTGTTCCATTCCTGCGACTGAGCCACAGTTGCCGAGCTCATCCATGATGCAAGCATCAAGCGTCACATGCCCGTCCCGATCTGGTAGTCCGCCATACCCAACTGTTTGAATTTTTGGATCTGCTTCTGGAACTCGGACACCTGCCTCTACTGCATCTAACGCTCTACCACCAGATGATAAAACCTTCCAGGCAGCTTGATTTGCAGGGATTCCGAAATCCCATGTAGAAATAACGATAGGCTTGGAAGCAATTGAACCTGCAGAAGATGGGAGTACGGTGGCCAAACTACTTTTATCGACTGCTAATAGCGATGCGGATATTGCCGTGGCTTTAATGAATTTTCTGCGGTTAAACATTGTACTTATAAATATTATAGGATTTCAAAATTATCTGCATCTTTTAAAAAGGGGAAAGACTGACGCGTTTTTACCAATTCCTCATAGCCGATGCTAAAAGTGTATAAGTCTTCGTCTTCCGGTTTGTAGTAAATCGTTTTACCCATTGGGTCGATACATTGCGAATGGCCACTGTAGTATACTTCTTTCCCATCATGACCAACTCGATTGACACCAATAACGTAACTCTGATTTTCGATTGCACGAGCAGGGATTAAAGCATTCCAATGTGTGGCACGCTTGTCTGGCCAGCTGGCGATCAGCAATAATATATCGTATTCTTCATTTCTGTTTCTAAGCCATACCGGGAAACGGAGGTCGTAACATATTGCCAATCGGATCTTCCATCCCTTCAGTTCAACTATTACATTTTCCTTACCAGCCTGATAGTTTTTATCTTCATCACCGAGTCCAAAAAGATGGCGCTTATTATAGAAGCTAAACGTTCCATCCTGGTGCATCCAAATTAAGCGGTTATAATAAAGGTCATTTTCTTTTATGATAAGGCTTCCTGTAACTACACAATCATACTTGGTTGCTATTTGGGCCATCCATTGCATGGTTTTGCCATTCGTTTCTTCCGCCAGCGCTTCAGTATTCATGCTGAAACCGGTGTTAAACATTTCTGGTAATATGATAAGGTCGGTTTTCTCCTTAATGCCCATGGATAACCTCAGGGCAAGGTTTTGAAGATTTTTATCAATGTTCTCCCAAAACAAATAGGCCTGAAAAACGGTAATTTTTAGATTGCTAATGTTTTGGTAGTTGGAATCCTCCATAGTTCTAATTCAATTAGATGTAACTTATATTTTCATTAGTCTTTCAACGGCTTTTTCCAAGGTTTCTTGCTTTTTAGCAAAACAAAACCTTAGTACCTGATGATCCGTATTTCTGATATAGAAGGCTGAAACAGGCACACTTGCCACGCCAAATTCTTCCACTAATCTTATAGCCATATCTTTATCGCTAAGATCGCCAATCTGATTGTAGGTGACACATTGGAAATAGGAACCATTACAAGGTAATAATTTAAATTTAGTTTCGCTGAGCAGCGCTCTGAACAGATCCCGCTTTTGCTGAAAAAATCCTGCAAGCTCCATATATCTGGCAGGGTCACTTAAATATTTAGCAATTCCAACCTGCATTGGTGTATTTACGCTAAAAACATTAAACTGATGAACTTTTCTGAACTCTTTCATTAAGTATTCAGGAGCAAGACAATAACCAACTTTCCAGCCAGTTGCATGTAATAGCTTACCAAATGACGCCACTACAAAACTGCGCTCCCGAAGCTCTGGATATTTTGAAACGCTTAAATGTTGTTCTCCATCATAAATGATGTGTTCATAAACTTCATCGCTCAGTATTAAAATATCAGTATTCTTTGTAAGCTTAATCAGTTCCTGTATGTCTTTCTCTTTAAGCGTTCTCCCTGTGGGGTTCTGAGGACTATTCAAAATGATCATTTTCGTATTCACTGAAAATAGCTTCTTAACCATATTCCAATCAATTTCATATTCCGGGGGCGCCAAGCCAAAGGGTTTTACTAGTCCTCCAAATAATTTAATTGTAGGAGCGTAGCAATCATAAGCGGGTTCAAAAATGATCACCTCATCCCCAATATTTATCGTCGCGGCAAGGGCGGTAAAAATAGCCTGGGTTCCACCAGCAGTAACAGTGATTTCTGTTTCCGGATCATACTTAGCCCCATATAACAACTCATTTTTTTTTGAAATTACATTTCTCAACTCTGGAGCTCCTGCCATAGGTGCATATTGATTATGCCCATTCTTCATTGCTTCGGCAACATAAGTAACCAGCTCTGGGTCGCAATCAAAATCAGGAAAGCCCTGAGAAAGATTGATTGCGTTATGTTCTGCAGCAAGTTTAGACATCACAGTAAAAATGGTTGTGGCTACTCCTGGTAATTTAGATTGGATAGGGATCATGTACAGCGAAAATAGAAATAATAATTATCCTCTTATATCAGAATTATTTAATAATTTCAACCTGCTATGACTTTTAAAACTAAAGAGAGCAAGCTGCTGCTCATCCTCGGGTCTTTTTTTGTTGCAAACGCTATCTTATCAGAATTCATTGGTGTAAAGATCTTTTCAGTGGAAGGTACATTAGGAGTCAAGCACTTCGATATTAATCTGCTTGGTGTCCCCAATCTCTCTTTTAATATGTCGGCCGGTGTGCTTACCTGGCCCATTATCTTTATTATGACCGATATTATCAATGAATATTTTGGTGTAAAACAAGTCAAGTTTCTTTCTATCCTAACAGCTATACTTATTTCCTATGCTTTTATTGTCGTAGGCGCCGCAATGCATTTAACTCCTTCAGATTTTTGGGTCACGCAAACAGTGAACGGTAAGCAACTAAATATGAACAACGCCTTTGCGGGGATATTTGGTCAGGGAATGTGGATTATTGTAGGCTCAATTGTCGCCTTTTTGGTCGGCCAGATTGCAGACGTTTTGATCTTTCATAAGATTAAAAGAATTACTGGTGATAAGGCACTTTGGTTACGTTCGACGGGCTCAACGTTAGTCTCTCAATTTATAGACAGCTTTGTGGTGATTTTTATCGCATTTTACCTAAATCCACAGTATAGCTGGAGTTGGCAAATGGTAGCAGCAATCGGATTGGTAAACTATACCTATAAATTTATAGTAGCCATTGTAATGACGCCTATACTATATGTGGTACATAGCATTATAGATAAGTATTTGGGTAAGGACCTCTCACAAAGGATGATCTCTATGGCAGGAAGAAAGTAAGTTAGATTGGAAAGAATCTTTTTACATGTCTTAAAAGATTATCCAGATCAAAAGGCTTACTAATAAAATCATCAGAACAAGCTTCTTCTAGTACAGCTTTTTCGGCCGCATGGGCGGACATGATAATGACTTTCACCCCTTTAGTCCTTTCTTTTTCTCTCAACCCTCTGCAAATTTCAATTCCATTTCCATCGGGTAGCATCACATCTAAGAGGATCAAATCAGGTATCGTCTGTTCTAGTGATGTATAAAAATCCTTTACGTTTGAGGAAGATTCTACTTTATATCCTGATTCAATTAAAATGTATTCGACGATAAATCTTATGTCCTCATCATCTTCAACTACATGTATAAGTTTACCCATATTCAAGTGCCTGTATGTTTGAGAAAAATAACGCTCTAAAGGAAAAAAGGTTTTGAAAACATGGACTTAGTGCTCAAATAATATATATTTGGCGCATAAATTAAAATATTTAACATGGAAAAGTTTTCACAAGTAAAAGAATTATTAGCTTCTGTAGAAGCTGATGCAGAGAAGTTTTATAACGCTGGAAACAGCGCGGCAGGAACAAGAGTTCGTAAAGCAATGCAAGATCTTAAAGTTCTGGCTCAAGAAATTCGTGCTGAAGTAACTGAGAAAAAAAACAGCGATAAATAAGATTATTTATATACCAGCAGTGACACAGTCACTGCTGGATATTTTCCCCTCTTGTATGACATACACTCCTGATCCTAAAAGGTATACCCATAAGATGACATATAGACGTTGTGGAAACAGCGGCGTAATGCTTCCGATAGTCTCATTAGGTCTCTGGCACAACTTTGGTCACGTTGACCAACTGGAAAACAGCGCTAAGATTCTTCAGCTTGCCTTTGATAATGGAGTCACTCATTTTGACCTGGCCAATAATTACGGTCCGCCTCCAGGTTCAGCCGAAGAGAATTTTGGAAAGCTTCTTCATAGAGATTTCCGGGGTTATAGAGATGAAATGATCATTTCCACGAAAGCAGGTTATACGATGTGGGACGGTCCATATGGTGATTGGGGATCAAAGAAATACCTCGTTTCGAGTTTAGATCAAAGCCTAAAACGGATGAATCTGGATTATGTTGATATTTTTTACCACCATCGTCCGGATCCTGAGACGCCTCTTGAAGAAACTATGTATGCGTTGGATCTAATCGTTCGTCAGGGAAAGGCGTTGTATGCCGGAATATCTAATTACAAAGCGGAAGAGGCAAAGAAAGCCATTGCGATATTAAAAGATTTGGGAACACCATGTCTGATCCACCAGCCCAAATACTCTATGTATGAACGCTGGATAGAAGGCGGATTGCTTGATCTATTGGGAGAAGAAGGTGTGGGTTGCATTCCATTTTCACCACTTGCGCAAGGTTTGCTGACTAGTAAATACTTAAAAGGGATACCAACTGATTCCCGTGCTGCAAAGACTCATGGTGCGCTACAACAGGAGCAGATCACCGAAGAAATACTCCTTCAGCTCAATAAATTAAATGCAATAGCCCAAAACAGGGAGCAAACGCTTGCTCAAATGGCACTATCATGGATCTTAAGAGATGAGCGCGTTACATCTGTTCTCGTTGGAGCAAGCAAGCCGGAACAATTGGCAGATTCGCTGAAATGTCTGGATAACATGTACTTTGATGCTGAAGAGTTATCCCAGATAGACGCAATACTTGCTAACGGTTAATACAACTTCATGGAAGAATCTAAATCATTACCTGTACTAAACGCAGAAGAAATTAGAATACTTGGTGTGTTGATGGAGAAGTCTAAGACGACTCCCGAGTATTATCCTATGACCATTAATGCGATTACAGTTGCCTGTAATCAAAAAACTTCCCGCAAACCTGTTGTTCAGTACGATGATCAAACCGTAACTCTTGTATTAGATACTTTAAAGCGCAAAGGTCTTGTTTCAACAGCAACTGGTGGATCTAGTAGAGCCATAAAGTACAAGCATAACTTTGCTATTGTATTTCCAGTATTACCTGCAGAAGTATCTATTTTATGTCTTTTAATGTTGAGGGGTCCGCAAACCCCAGGAGAATTAAACACGAATTCTGGCAGATTGTACGAATTTGAATCTTTAGAAGAAGTACAGTCAGTACTAGAGCGACTTTCAGATCCGGAGCTATCATACGTAATGCAACTGCCCAGAAAAGCTGGTCAGAAAGAAACCCGTTACATTCATCTGTTGAGTGGGACGCCTGATCTCTCTCAACTAGAGCAAGAAGCAGAAACGCCTGGTAAAGTTCCTGGAGAATTAGAACTTAGATTAAGTAAAGTAGAAGAGGAGTTAGCGCAGTTGAAGTCAGACTTTGATAAATTAATGAAGGAGTTAGTCGGCTAAAGTCTTTTTAACTACCCCAACGCTATCATTCAACACACTATCTATTTTCACCTGTTTTTCTGTACCCGAGACTTCCGGAGCTCTGAGTTTTAATTTAGGCTCCGTACAGGACGAGCATAAAAGTAGGACGAAAGAAATGCGTAAAAGTGTTTTCATAACTTCTGACTAATTGATTAATTTAGTCAAAAGTACAAACAAACTTCAATGCTGCTTATACACGTTGCAGTTTTTACAAATCTATGTCTGAAGTCGTCCCCTAAAACAATTGTCTGTGTAGCCTGTTAGCATTTTATATATCTAATTATAAAAGCTATGGAAAACCAATCAGCACCAAAACCAGACTCAGAAGAGTACGATGTAAACCATCCGCAGAAAACTAGTATGCCAGAATACAACAGCAGTACCGACAAACGTGAAGGTGAAAAGTTACCTGCTATTGAGAACATGAATGATGAGGATGAGAAGGTAGAACCGGAAGATTCGAATAGAAGCAATTTGCCTCAGGCTAATTTAGGAAATGAAGCGGATGAGGATGAAGAAAAAGATGACGAAAGAATAATCAGGAGGTAAAATCCCCCTGTTTAATCTTTTCCTCTTCCTTCTGGGCAATTAATTTACCCTTTTTAAGGTCTATTCGGATGATATTATATAAACTCATATATACATTCGCGATCCAGATAATTGAGAAGCCAGCAATAATGTATCCCCTCCAATCTGAATAAAGTAGTGTATACTTTGTCATGATTAGAATTGCTAATGTTATATAGTGACTAAAGCAATACTCACAGGTAAGCATATAAAACACCTTTCTAAACAGGAATGCATGTGCGGTCTTCGATTTCTCTACGCAGTATTCCCTCGGCTCTCTGAAAATTTCTTCTTTTGTAACGGTCCAGGCGATGCAAGCAACTGGCAAAGCAAGTATAAATATCCAGTAAATAGGTTGAGTCATTTTAATTGGAATAAGTGATCCACTAATTCAGAACAAACTATTTAAAACATTGTTCTCACATTTGATTTTCATGAATAGATTATTGCGTAATTTGTTCTCCTACAAATCAAGTAAATAAGAGCTAATGGAGAAGAAGAAACACAATGTCTTTGAACGGATATCGAATAAAATTACTACCTGGACAGGAAGCGCTGCAGCATTTGGTACTGCTTTAGCAATTGTTGTTATTTGGGTGATTACAGGCCCCATATTCCATTATTCAGATACCTGGCAATTGGTGATCAATACAGGAACAACGATCATCACCTTTCTTATGGTATTCCTTATTCAGAAATCTCAAAACAAAGATTCAAAAGCGATTCAATTGAAATTAAATGAATTGATCGCTGCAAGCCGTCACGCCAGTAATAGAATGGTTGATATTGAAGATCTTACGGAAGCGGAATTGGATATCCTTCATAAGTACTATCAAAAATTATCTGATATCGCACAGGCTGACAATGATATTCATAAATCACATTCAATCGATCAGGCTGTAGTTAGACATAGAGATAAGAAAACATTGCGAAACGAAGAGAACTTTTAGGCTTATTTATTATTCCTCGTCATAAAATGGAAAGAGAAAGCATTATCATTATAGGCGGTGGCATATCTGGTTTAGTAGCTGCAAAGCTATTAAGTTCAGCATATGATGTCGTGCTTTTAGAAGCGCTGAGACGGTTTGGAGGAAGAATTTGTACAACAAAGCTTAAGACTCTCTCCACAACAATAGAAGGAGGAGCGGAATTTATACATGGCAATGCAGTAGAAACTTTAAAGCTTTTGAAAATTGCTAATCTAGGCTATACAGGCGTGGAGGGAAAAGTTTACAGAAAGCATAATAATACCCTGGTCCCGGATGAGGATATGATTGAGGGCTGGGAGGAGCTGATCAGTCAAATGAGTAAACTGCCCGACGATATGACGCTGCATGAATTCCTTGAGAAATTCTTTCCCGACGAGAATTATCGGCAACTCAGGGTTCAGGCAAGGACTTTTGCTGAAGGCTTCGATCTTGCAGACCCTGAAAAAGTTAGTGTCAAATCACTTTATAAAGAATGGTCTAACCAAAGTGAAGACCACCGTGTTGATGAAGGATATAGTGCGCTTGTCAGTTTCTTAGTTAAAGATGCAAGAAAGCGGGGTTGCAAATTAATTAACGGAGCGATCGTTAGCTCAATAGAATGGCAGGGTCAAAATGTTCAGGTATTTACCCTGGACAATCAGGTCTTCAAGGCAAGTAAATGTCTGATCACTATACCGCTGGGTGTATTACAAAATAAAAAAGGTTTGTCACTAAGCTTTAATCCAGCAATACCTGATTACATTGATGCATTTTCAAAAATAGGTGTCGGAAAAGTAATTAAGGTTGTGCTAATCTTCAAAACGCGCTTTTGGAAAAAAGATGCAGGTTATTTCCTTACTGAAGATGTATTTTCTGCATGGTGGGCACAACTACCGTCATCGGCACCTGTTTTAACTGGTTGGGTTGGCGGTCCAAAAGCCGAAACATTGCAGCTGCTCAGCGGTGCTATGATTTTAGAAGAAGCAATTAAGTCCTTAGCCGATTTATTCCAAATTGATGAAATGTTTTTAAAAGAATCTCTTGAAGGATGGCGGGTTTTCAACTGGCAAAAGGAGAAATCAGTTATGGGAGGATATAGCTATCATACTCCGGAATCCGCGGAAGCATTGAAACTGCTAAACAAATCAATTGATGATACTATCTTTTTTGCTGGTGAAGGATTATATGAAGGTGACCACCCGGGAACTGTTGAAGCAGCAATTGTTAGTGCGCAACAAAGTGCAACTTATCTTCTAAAACGATAAATTAGACTTTGTCGTGGTTCTTTTTTAACTGGGGGACCAATTAGAAAACCATAAGCTTGAAGATCGGGTACGTGGTCACAAATGATCTTTACTATTCCAAGTAGTGGAATCGCCAGGATCATTCCAGCAATCCCCCATACCATTTCACCTATTACAATTGACATTATCGTAAATAATGGGTTAATGCTCACTTGTTCGCCGACTACTAAAGGCTCTAAAATATAGGTTTGGATGAATTGAACTACAAAATAGGTAACCAACACCCACACGATCATTTTTGTATCCCCGCCCTGGACTACAACGGAGAGTACAGTAAGGGATGTTCCTGTGAGGTTACCAACGAAAGGTACAATCTCAAGTATGCCGCATAAAACGGCAAAGAATATTGCATTTTCAACACCGACTAGTGAGAATCCAATACCGTACATAATCCATAATATGACGATCATAGCACCAAGGCCACTTAGGTATTTTTGGGCAACTTTACCCGATTTATGAACAATTTCATCAGCTAAGGCCTTATCTCCCCGATCGGTAAGTTTCAATATAAAGTTCTTAATATGTGATCTATAAAACAAAAATAGAAACATATATACCGTTACCAGCAGCGCGTTTATAAGTAAACTAAAAGTGCCTGTAGCAAAACTCATCGCCATACTACCTGCAGTGCCCGCACTTGTTGGTCCTTGTTCTGATATAATCTTTTCCTGCTGTCTATAAGAAACCCCAATTGTTCTGCTCACCCATACCCGCATGTTGTTGAAAAGGTCGATCAGTCTGTTCTTCATCTCATCCATATTTTCTGATAAGCTGCTCAGTTGCCAGCTCATTAGCAAAACAATGGTAGCGATTGCAATCAGGAACAATGCAATGCAAAAGAAAGCAGCCAAACCTCTCTTAAGTCCTTTATGTTCCATCCAATTGCTGAACCTGATGAAGAGCATAGAGAAGACAGCCGCCAGGGTAACAGGAATTAAAAATTCCCCAGCGAAGTAAAGGCCGGCGAATGATAGAAATAGAAATAATAAAAGGTATACGCTTTGTTGGAGTTTCGGCATTAGGAAATTACTTTTTTCTTACCTCTTCATATAGTTCGATGAGCAGGCTTTGAAGTTTAATAATTTCTTCCTCCCTTTTGTTTAGCTTATTCGTTAATACATCCAATTCTTCCTGACGTTTAGATTGATGGTTATCCTTATCATGAGCCAATAGCGCTGTGACAGGGACTTCAAAGATCTTTGCAATTTGATCGAGCCTGGAATAGTTAACGTCGGTAATGCCTGTTTCAATCTTTGAAAAAGCAGGTGTTGATATTTTTAGTTGCTTGGCCACCTGGCTTTGATTCCAGTTGTGCTTCTGCCTTAAAAGCTTGATATTTTTGCCAATATGATCCATATACGCCTTTGGTTGTTTAGTTAATGTAGTATTAAATTGTGAAGAAAATAAAATGATTTACGAAATAAAAAGAATAACGGATTTACATTTCACACAAATATCTGGTAAACTTATTAACGAAAGGCGTTTTATCTTTCATTAAAGTTAAAAGTGTGATAGGTTATTGTACAAGTGCACAAAATTCGGATACCGCAAACGATGTGACCTTTAATGTGTTCTATATTCTTAAATTCATTTACCATGCCTTTTAGTCAACTTAGAACCCATTATATTTTATTCCTATCCTGCGTATTTATTTTGTCCTGCAAGACAGGTGCTGTAAACCTTTTTAAGCCTGCTTCACCTCATGAACAATATCAACGAAAGCTTACCAGCACAGGTTTTGATAAGACTGCTGCAGGTACGGCCTGGATAAATGCTGCTCAAACTAGTTTATTAAAGCCATCACAAATTACACTTCCGTTCAAAGAACGAGGATACTTCGCAGCTGAGAATATACCCGCTGTAGCCTATGAATTCACCGCCACCAAAGGTCAGAAGCTTAACATCGCTATTTCGCAAAAACCAGTGGAAGGTTTCAAGATCTACGTTGACCTGATGTCTTTAGAAGATCAGAAGCTAAAGTCGCTCGCTTTCATTGACACGATTAAAACATCCATTGAATATGAAGTCAATAATACCGGTAAGTACCTGGTCAGGCTTCAACCAGAATTATTAACTAATGGGGAATATACTTTGGAAATCAATTACGGACCATCATTAGACTATCCTATCAAAACCAGTTCGAGAAACAATACTCAGAGTTTCTTTGGCGACGGTCGTGATGCAAATACCCGCAAGCATGAGGGAATAGATATGTTTGCGCCGCGTTTAACGCCGGTAATTGCTGCTGCAGAAGGAACGGTGACCAGGGTAAATGAAAATAACCTTGGAGGCAAGGTCGTTTGGATGAGACCTGATGGAAAAGACTACACGCTTTACTATGCGCATCTTGATAAGCAGATAGCTACGGAAGGACAAAAAGTTATGCCGGGTGATACTTTGGGTCTGATGGGCAATACTGGCAATGCTAAAACTACTGCTCCTCATTTGCATTTTGGTATCTATACATCGGGAGGAGCGGTTGACCCATTTCCATTTGTTAATCCGCTTGTAAAGCCACTGCCAGAGGTTTCAGCGTCTCTTACACATTTAAATGCAACGATGCGAACCAATAGAAGTGCAGACCTATTTTCGAGCCCGGAAGAACGTGGTAACAAGATAAGAACCCTTACAACAAATTTCATAGTAAAGGTGCATGCGGCAAGCAAGAACTGGTATAGGGTTGAACTTCCGGACCATACCGTTGGATTTATTCAAAGCAGCAGACTGGTATCTATTGAAAAGCCAATAAGAACTTTAAAAATTAGTGCTCAACAACAGATGGTGTTTGATAAGCCTGATACTGGTTCCGCTCTTAAAACGGTAATTCCTGTTAATACAAGCGTTGAGCTTCTAGGATATTTTGGTAACTATACACTTATCAAAGGTTTAGCTAATACTACGGGTTGGGTTCAGACTTCTAATGCTCTTTAGATCATTTCTAAATTCCAATAAATCAGGGTTTTATTGCAGGGAATTGCGAAATTGATACCGCAATAGCACAACTACTAACATTATTCTTTATGACTGAAAGAGAAGAAGATAAACTCCTTCCAGGTGACTCTAGAAGAGACTTCCTTAAGCAAGGCTCCTTATATACTGCATTAGCCCTTACTCCTGTACAGCTTTTAAAAGCCGCAGATCAAAAAACCGACGAGAAATTTGCTACATTTTTAGAGCAAATGCCATTAAACATTACTATTAATGGAAAAGCACATACCCTGAAGGTAGAGCCGCGGGTAACTTTACTTGATCTGCTAAGAGAACAATTAGATCTTACTGGAACAAAAAAAGGCTGTGACCATGGTCAGTGTGGCGCCTGTACTGTTCATGTGGACGGTAAAAGGGTGAATTCTTGTTTAACGCTAGCAGTAATGAACGAAGGGAAGAAGATTACCACAATTGAAGGTTTAGCTGAGGGAGATGAGTTGCATCCTATGCAAGCTGCCTTTATTAAGCATGATGGTTTTCAATGTGGGTATTGTACACCTGGGCAGATAATGTCTGGAATTGCCTGCATTAAAGAGGGTCATGCTGATACAAAATCAAGTATCAGAGAATATATGAGTGGTAATATTTGCAGATGTGGAGCTTATCCAAACATTGTTGATGCAATTGAAGAAGTTAAAAAAACGGGGGCTCAGGTATGATAAACTTTCAATTTGTAAGAGCTACTACAACAAAGTCGGCAATTGCCGCTTTAGCAAAGGATAAAAACTCAAAGTTTATCGCAGGTGGAACGAATCTCATCGATCTAATGAAGCGGGGAGTTTCTACGCCAGATAAACTTGTAGATATTAACCTTGTACCATTAAAACAGATCGAGATGGTTAAGGATATGATCCATATTGGATCAATGGCGACCAATGCTGATGTTGCAGATCATGAGCTTATCAAAGGTCACCTTCCTGGGTTGTCATTAGCTTTAAATGCAGGTGCTTCTCCTCAATTGAGGAACGTGGCAACAGTAGGAGGTAATATGATGCAACGCACGCGATGCGGGTATTTTTATGATACCGAAATGCCTTGTAACAAGCGTAAACCTGGGAGCGGTTGTGGAGCGATTCAAGGTTATAGCCGTATGCACGCCATTTTCGGAACTTCTGAGAGCTGCATCGCTGTACATCCAAGTGATATGTGTGTTGCACTCTCAATTTTAGACGCTACTGTAGTATTGGCAGGACCGAAAGGGGAAAGGAAAATGAAGTTTACCGATTTTCATAAACTGCCTGGCAATACACCTGAAAAGGATAATAATCTGTTGAGTAATGAAATGATCATCAGACTTGAGATCCCTGTAACAGAAATCAATCAAAATGGTACTTATCTAAAAGTGCGAGACAGAGCATCTTATGCTTTTGCGCTCGTATCTGTAGCGGAAGCTGTAGTTGTTAAAGATAACTTGATTTCAGAAGCAAGGATTGCCATGGGAGGTGTTGCACACAAACCATGGAGATTAACAGAGGTTGAAAGCTTTTTAGTTGGAAAAGCACCAAGCCCTGAAGTATTTGAGCAGGCAGCTGCATTGGCTGTTAAAAATGCTAAAACCTATAAGGACAATGGCTTTAAAGTCAAGCTCTCCTCAAACACTATCATTGAAGCATTAAAAGGTATTTCTTAGAAAGTATGATGGATCAGTATAAAAAAGACGATAACGATCGCGTAGACGGGATCGATAAAGTAACTGGAAAGGCAAAATACTTTGCAGAATATAAAGTGCCAGGTACCACTTATGGTGTTTTGGTAACCAGCTCAATTACAAAAGGTAGCATTTCATCCTTGGATACAAGCTTTGCCATGAAGGCTCCAGGTGTACTAGGAGTCCTTTCCCATTTAAATAAGCCGTCGGTTCCAGGGTATGAACAAGCCGGGGGACCGGTGATGAAGATATTCTATAGTAACAAGATTTATTTTAATGGACAACCTATTGCCCTAGTTGTCGCCGACACTTTTGAGCGCGCAACTTATGCTGCAACTTTGGTTAAAGCAACCTACAGCAAAGAAGAGTTTCATACAGACTTTGAGCAGAGATTGAAGGATGAAAGCGCTAAGAAAACCATCGGACAACCAGATTACAAGCGGGGTGTTGAGAACGCTTACCAGACTGCTGAAGTCAAACTGGAAGAAACTTATACCATTCCTATTGAAACCCATAACCCAATGGAACTTCATGGGATACTGGCCGATTGGCGGGCAAACAACATGGTTACCGTTCATGCAAAAACACAGGGTGTAAAGGCTACGCAGGGAACCATCGCAAATGTTTTCAAAATACCAATGGAAAACATACAAGTCAACTCAGAATTTGTTGGCGGAGGTTTTGGTATGGCTTTAAAAACATGGCCCTTAGAAATTGCAGCTGTAATGGCATCTAAACATTTGGCTAAGCCTGTGAAACTCGTGATCACAAGAAGCCAGATGTTCACCATGGTTGGTAACAGGCCTGCCGCAGTTCAAACCATTGGTTTAGGTGCTACTAAAGATGGCAAGCTCACCGGGATTACGCATAGGGCTTTTGGAGAAACATCATCTTATGAAACTTTCACTGAAGGCGTTGTAAACATGGCAAAGTTCATGTATCAATGCGATAATGTAAATACATCTTATAGTGTTGTACCTATGGATTTAAGCACGCCTATCTGGATGCGTGGTCCGGGAGAGGCAACAGGAGCTTTTGCATTAGAATGTGCAATTGATGAGATGGCGCATGCTTTGAATATGGATCCTTTGGAATTTAGG
>Ga0247806_10000999_pt1 | contig 14850 bp, 13 predicted proteins | sample UWRJL059202B1_FD_179935 | JGI IMG/M metagenome (GOLD analysis project Ga0247806, IMG submission 179935) | Plant litter microbial communities from Arlington Agricultural Research Station in Wisconsin, United States - UWRJ-L059-202B-1 | ecosystem: Environmental > Terrestrial > Plant litter >... | reverse complement strand
GAATGATCATGTCGATAGCGCCGTGATCCAGCAGGAACTCACTGCGCTGGAAGCCTTCCGGCAGCTTTTCACGAACGGTCTGTTCGATCACACGCGGACCGGCGAAACCGATCAGCGCTTTAGGCTCGGCAACGATCACGTCACCCAGCATCGCCAGACTCGCGGATACGCCACCGTAGACCGGATCGGTCAGCACGGAAATGAACGGCAGGCCTTCTTCACGCAGGCGCGCCAGAACAGCAGAGGTTTTGGCCATCTGCATAAGGGAAATCAGCGCTTCCTGCATCCGTGCACCACCGGACGCAGCGAAGCAGATCATCGGGCAGCGTTTTTCCAGCGCGTAGTTGGCCGCTTGTACAAAGCGCTCACCGACGATGGCGCCCATCGAGCCGCCCATGAAAGAAAATTCGAACGCACACGCCACAACCGGCATACCCAGCAGGGAGCCACTCATGGAAATCAGGGCGTCTTTTTCGCCGGTCTGCTTCTGCGCGCCGGTCAGGCGATCCTTGTACTTCTTGCTGTCGCGAAACTTCAGGCGATCCACCGGCTCCAGGTCTGCACCGATTTCAGCACGACCTTCGGCATCCAGGAAAATGTCCAGACGCGCACGCGCACCGATGCGCATGTGGTGGTTGCACTTGGGGCAGACGTCCAGGGTCTTCTCCAGCTCTGGACGATAAAGCACCGCTTCACAGGACGGGCACTTGTGCCAAAGGCCTTCGGGGACCGAGCTTTTCTTGACCTCGGAACGCATGATCGAGGGGATCAGCTTGTCTACCAACCAGTTGCTCATGCTTTGTTTCTCCAGTACCGATGGCTCGAACGCGAGGCGACTCAGCGCCTGCGCATGCCCTTGAGCTAAATTCGTAAATGGCTTGGAGCTGCCGACTGCGGCCGCCGTAGGGCGAGACCTGCAACGCGTGCAACTTCAATCGTGACTCTTTTCAATCGTGACCAGGGGATGCTGCCGCCCTCGCCGCGCAAAATTCAGACTGCCCGCATGCGGTGCAGACAGGGTTGTGGACGATGGCCGGCCAAAAGCCGTCACATCGTACGTGCAACCCGGTTCAGCCGCCATCAAGCGCCATGCACCGCACTCATGAACGCGCGGATCTTGTCATGATCCTTGATGCCTTTGCTTTTTTCGACCCCGCCACTGACATCAACCGCATAAGGGCGAACCTGGGCAATGGCCTGGGCGACATTCGCGGAGGTAAGCCCGCCCGCCAGGATAATCGGCTTGTCCAGATTGTCCGGAATCAATGCCCAGTCAAATGTTTCACCTGTACCACCCGGCACGCCCGAGACAAACGTGTCCAGCAGAATGCCGCTGGCCTTGGCATAAGCCCGGCAACTGCCTGCAATATCGTCACCGGCCTGCACGCGCAGCGCCTTGATGAACGGGCGATGATAACCCTCGCACTGCTCCGGCGTCTCATCGCCGTGGAACTGCAGCAAGTCCAGAGGCACGGCGTCGAGCGTCTCGTTCAATTCACAGCGGCTGGCGTTGACGAACAGCCCCACCGTACTGATGAAAGGCGGCAACGCAGCGATGATCGCCCGAGCCTGATGCACGCTGACGGCCCTGGGACTTTTAGGATAGAACACAAAGCCGATGGCGTCGGCACCCGCTTCAACGGCGGCCAACGCATCTTCTATGCGGGTAATACCGCAGATCTTGCTGCGAACGGCTGACATGTAAATAACCTCAAGCCTTTCGGGAAAGGCCCGGATATTAGCAAATGCTGCACCGAGCGTCAGCCGTCCAATTCCGAGAAACCTGTGAGAAAATGCGGCCCGATGTAGCGATCCGGCAGCGGGAATTCGTCCCGGTACTCCACCTGGACCAGATAAAGGCCAAATGGATGGGCCGTGACCCCGCCAGTGCGCCGCACTTTGCTTTCCAACACCTCGCGCGCCCACTCGATCGGCCGCTCGCCGGTACCGATGGTCATCAGCACCCCGGCAATGTTGCGCACCATGTGATGCAGGAAGGCATTGGCGCGCACATCAATGACAATCATCTTGCCGTGCCGCGTCACCCGCAGATGGTGCAGTTGCTTGATAGGCGATTTGGCCTGGCATTGCCCGGCCCGGAACGCGCTGAAATCATGGGTACCGACCAGATACTGCGCAGCCTCGGCCATGCGTTCGACATCCAGCGGCCGGTGATTCCAGGTGATTTCCTGGTTCAGGTGCGCGGGTCGGATCTGATCGTTGTAGATGACGTAGCGATAACGCCGGGCGATGGCCTTGAAGCGCGCATGGAAATCAGCGGGCATGACTCTGGCCCAGCTCACGCTGATATCGTGAGGCAGGTTGATATTGGCGCCCATCACCCAGGCCTTCAAGGAGCGCTCGGCACGGGTGTCGAAATGCACCACTTGACCGCAGGCGTGCACGCCCGCATCGGTCCGACCGGCGCACATCAGCGACACGGGCGAGTCGGCCACCTTCGACAACGCGTATTCGAGTGTTTCCTGCACGGTCAACACGCCGGATGCCTGACGCTGCCAGCCGCAGTATCGCGAGCCCTTGTATTCGACCCCGAGCGCAATTCGGGAAAAGCCATCAGCAGCCATTTCGGCCGCCGGAGTGTCTATGTTCGCCAAGAAGTTAAAGCCTGTCGGTTTGCGAAATGGCGGCCATTATAGGGCCGCCGAAAAAAGACGCCACGTCTGGGCACTTTAAATGCAAACGGCCGCATAAGCGGCCGTTGCTGTGTTGCCGGGATGATTCAGACCAGGCGACCGAGCATCTCTCTGGCCTCGGTTTTCTGGCTGTCATCGCCCTCGGTGACCACTTCATCGAGGATATCCCGCGCGCCGTCGCTGTCACCCATCTCAATGTAGGCTCGCGCCAGATCGAGTTTGGTGGCGGCCTCGTCGGTGCCGGAAAGGAAGTCGAACTCAGGTTCGTCGTCCATGGCTGCCATGTCGTCGGCCGTAAAACTTGGCGTCTGAAATGGCTCGGCTATCGGTGGGCTTTCCAGGTTCTGCGACAGACGCTCCAGTTCAGCGTTGACGTCGTCGATTTCCGAAGCAAAAGCCTGAGTGGCCTGATCGGTCTCGATCTCATCAGCTAGCGACAGATCAAAATCGTCCGGAAGATCTAGATCATGTTCCAGCTCGGGCTCTGGCTGTGGTGCAACGGTCGGCGTTTCACCCAGGTCCAGCGGGTCGTTTTCCAGGCTGAGCAGGAAATCGTCTTCGGTGGTCAACGCGGGCTCGTCTTCAGCCAGATCGAGATCAAAATCGTCCAGATCATCAGGGGTGTTGATCGCCGGCGTTTCATTTTGCTGCCTGAGCAAGGTTTCGAAACTTGGCTCATCTGCCGCTACAACCGGCGCATCAAGCTCGAAGTCACTGGCTGGCAACACAGGCTCAGGCTCAGGCGCAGCCTGCTCCAGATCATCCATGCTCAAGTCAAAATCGTTGTCCTGATCATCAGCATCGACAATCGGAGCCGGTTCCGGCTCAGGTTGTGGCGCTGGCTCAGCCGCTACGACCTCAGATTCCGGCTCCTGCTCATCGAGCAGCAGGCTTTCAACGTATTTGGCGTCCATCTCGGCTGCCAATGCAGCGGCAGTCGCGGTTGCAGCTGCTGCAGTGACGGCGGCAGCAGCGATGGTCGGGTTGTTATCTTTTAGCTGCTCGACCTCAGCTTGGTTCTTTCCCCGGGCCACCACTTTGCGCTCATGTGCAGCGAACGCTTTGGTGTTGCCCTGCTCGGCGTAGATTTCCATCAGTTTGAGGCGAATATCATCGCGAGTCGGGTCGACCTTGACGGACTCTTCCAACAGCTCGACCGCCTGATTCATACGGCCATAAGCAATATGGATTTCGGCCTGCACCAGCGGATCGGCAGGACGCTCTTTAGCCGCCACACCTGCGGCTGCGGCGGCGGGCGCCATTCGCACACCCGGCGGAGGAACATCGAGACCGTCGAAGCTAGCCTGTGGCAGCTCCATGTCCATGTCCGAAACAAACTCGGACTCTTCAGCCAGGGCGCGGGCCATACGGCGATGCTTCTCGGCTTCAGCCTTGGCGTTGCGGCGACGCGCCAGGAACAGCATCAACAGCAGCAGCAACAACACCACTGCGCCACCGATGATGCCGAGCACGATCGGGTTGTTCAGCAACTGTTTGAACGGATCCTGCTCTTCGGCACCCTGCACCGCAGCCGGATCAACCACCAACGGTGTCTCCATGCCAGGCGTCGTGACTTGAGCGGCACCTGCTGGCAACGCGTCTTCCGGGGCAATTTCGCCGGGTGGCTTGGCGGCGGCTTCCGGCGAGCCGGGCGTGGCGGCCAAGGCTGCAGGCATGGACGGATTAGCGGCCGGAGTGGCTGGAGTGGCCGGCGCAGCCGCTGGAACCACAGCGCCTGAAGCCTGCATCTTGGCCAGCTGATCGCTTTTGAGCTGAATCAGACGCTGCATTTTGTCGAGCTGACTTTGCAGGTCATTCATGCGGCTCTTGAGTTCGGCGTTATCACGACGCGCCGTATCAAGGTTTTCCTCAGCCACAGCCAGCTTGTTAGCGAGATTCTTGTCACCCGCCGCGCCGTTGGCGCCATTGGAACCTGCTGAGACCAGGCTCAGATTGTCTTTGGCCTCCACCTGCGAAGGCGCGGAGCCCGCGCGGTCGCGGCGCGTGGCGTCCAGTTGGCGAGCGCCCGTTGGAGTGCTGCGCCCCTGGCGCCAGGCCTGGTTTTGAGCCGCTACTTCGTTGATTGCCTGTGGCTGGGGCGTGACCTTTGATTGCTCGGCGTTGGGCAGGCGTAACACCTGGCCTTTTTTAAGACGGTTGATGTTGCCACCGATGAAGGCGTTGGGATTCAGCGCCTGAATCGCCAGCATGGTTTGCTGGACCGTGCCGCCATTGCGGACCTTTTCGGCGATTTCCCACAGCGTGTCGTTATTGCTGGTGGTATAGAGAGCAGGTTTTGCGTCCGACGCAGGTGCTGCGGCAGGAGGCGTCTGCGCCGCAGGCTCCGGCGCGGACGCTGCAGGAGGGGTCGCAGGCTCAGTGGTGGCCGGCGCCGTACTCGGCAATTGTGCCGGAGCCGCCGGATTCGCGGCCGCTGCGGCTGCTGCCGCGGCCTCAGGCGAATACTTGGGCGGATCCAGCAGCAGGCTGTACTCGCGTAGCAGACGGCCGTTAGGCCAGAGCACTTGCACCAGGAATTTTACGAAAGGCTCACGTACCGGCCTGGTCGAGGTGATACGCAAGACGCTTTTGCCGCTGGCATTGATCACCGGCGTGAACGTCAAGTCGTTGAGAAAAGCCTGACGGGTAATCCCGGCCTGAGCGAAGTCAGCGGTGGTCGCCAGACTTGGGACCACTTGCGCAGGATTGAGGCCCTGCGCTTCGGTCAACTCAATCTCGGCTACCAATGGTTGGTTCAGGGTCGACTTGACCGACAACTCCCCAAGGCCCAGCGCCTGCGCCATTCCCGATGACAGCGCTGAAGCCGCGGCAATTGCTAAAACCAGTTTGCGAACCTGAACCATAGCCCATCCCTTGTTTAAAAATTCCTCGGTAGCCGAGAAGGTGAAAAGCACTCATCTCAGCGTCGAGGACACGCCTGGCTAGAATGATTCTTCAAATTGTTGCCAAGTATCTTTTACACATAGTCTTTTATCAACAATTCAGCAACCTGGACAGCGTTCAAGGCCGCGCCTTTGCGAACATTGTCGGCGGTTACCCACAGATTGAGCTGACACGGGTCGTCAATTCCGCTACGCACCCGTCCTACATAAACAACGTCTTGCCCTACAGCATCACCGACCGCCGTGGGGTAATCGCCCTCTTCCACAAGCTCGATACCCGCTGCCGCTTCCAACGCCTTGTTCACCGCCGCAAGATCAACGGGTGCCGCTGTCTCCAGCGAAACAGTAAAGCTGTCGCCAAAGAACACCGGCACCTGGATGCAAGTCGCGGCGACTTTGAGTAAAGGCAGGTCAAGCAACTCACGCAACTCGGCGACCAGACGTTTTTCCAGCGGCGCATGGCCGTCTGCGTCTGGCGCGCCCACCTGAGCCAGCACGTTGAACGCCATCTGCCGATCAAAGAAGCGCGGTTCTAGCGGACGTACGTTGAGCAGTTCGGTGGTCTGACGCGCCAGCTCTGCGACACCCTCGCGGCCCTGGCTGGAAACCGCCAGACAGGCAGTGACATTCACGCGCAGGATTTCCAAAACCTCGCGCAAGGGCGCCAGGGTCAACGACAACGCAGCGCCAGAAGCGCTGGGGCTGCCGACCTGAAAAGGCTTGCCGAACGATTCGAGCAGTGCGGCGTTGATTTCAGGAACGACGCCCGGCGCCTGCTCGCAGGTCAGTCCGCCCGACAGATCGATCACCGAACATCCCGCCGCCGTGGCGCGCGCCGCGTAGCTGCGGGTAATCGCCGGGCCTGCAGCGAAGAACGCGACTTGAGCTTTGCTGAAATCGAATTCGTCGACTTCGCGCACGCGCACGTTCTTGCCCCTGAACGGAACTGAATGGCCTGCCGATTCGATGCTGGCCAGCAAATGCAGCTGCGCGACCGGAAAATTGCGTTCTTCAAGAATCTGGACGATGGTTTCGCCGACAGTACCGGTGGCGCCGATCACGGCAATATCAAAGGACTGATCCATGCAAAAACCTCAGGTAAAACGGGGAGCGGCACTTTAACCGCGCAGTCTGGCGCAGGCAATTGAGCAAGCGATTTATCGGTCAGGGTTCCAGCCCCACAGGAAAGAATTGTCCTGAACTCCACACCCCCAGCCATCGTTGCCCGTCTATCTCGCGGGGAACCGCCAGCTCTACCAACTGGTAAAACACGTTGCGATGGATGAGGGCTTCGAGATTGACCCTGACATTTACATAGGGAGCAGGCTCGCCCGTGTGCGGATCAGTAACTACCCGCAGTAGATGCTCGGGCCCCGCCACCGTTTGATCCTCGACATTGGTGGTGAACCGCAAAACCTGCTGCTCACCCTCCCCTTCGACCTCCAGGCTGACCGCCACAAAGGGCGCGTCATCGACCGTGATCCGCACCTTCTCAACCGGCGTAATCAGGAAGTAATCGTCACCGTCGCGACGCATGATGGTCGAAAACAGACGGACCATCGGCTTGCGGCCAATGGGCGTGCCCAGGTAGTACCAGGTGCCGTCCCGAGCGATACGCATGTCGATATCGCCACAGAAATCCGGATTCCACAGGTGAACAGGCGGCAACCCTTTGCCTTTGGGGATCTGCGCAAACAGATCGTTGACCTTGCCGGAACCGCTCATGATTTGCTCCTTAACGACTGACGCCCAACAAACTGCGAGCGTATTCCTCAAGGGGCGGGGCAAGCAAATCTTCAGGGCTGGTGTCGTACAGCGTCAGCAAACCGCCACGGATATGAATCCGCGCACTGTCGATCAGGTAACGGGTGCTGGTTTCAATGACCATCAGCTGAATCACGCCATTATCGATACCGAGACGATCAACCGCCTCTTGATCAGACCACTCATCGGTATTGCCGATGCGGTCGTCAGCCTTGGCAAAGCGGGTATAGAGCAAGTAATGAGCGCCCATGGAACGGGCCTCGGTCATGGCTTCGTCCAGCCCAAGCGGCGCACGTGCACGACGGACCATGGGGAAATACTCGACAAAACCATTGAAGGCTTCTTCAGCGACCACGTTTTGGCGGGGAAGAGCCCCGGCGCCGTGGGGCGCGAAGGCACCCTGCGCTATATAAATGAAGGAGTCAGCCTGCAGGCGAAAATTGCTCAAGCGCCGGGTATTGCTGTGATCGAGAATCCCCGCATCACTGAGTTGATCGCGAGTGCCCTGGGCCATATCGCTGACACTCATACAACCATTCAACGCCAACAGCGCCAGTAGCAGAACCAGGCTACGCATTATTCCCTCCCAAATGCCGGTGACGGAAAACCGGCGAATGGTCAGCGAATGCAGCTTCCGCGCCAGAGCGGCCATGGAGGCGAATAATCTGCGCTTCATGGCATAAAACAGGAGGGCAAATTTCGGCGGGATGGGAACCCTGTGGGAGCGAATTCATTCGCGAAGGCAATACTGAAGCCGATAAAGATACATCGACTGTACTGGCCTCTTCGCGAATGAATTCGCTCCCACAGATTTACTTCAGGCGGCATCAGATGTCAGCAGGATCGCTCTTGGGCTCAGTTGCCGCCACTTCAGTCACCGCATCCGGGTCACGCTTGCGCTTGTTGCCCATCCGCACGCCGATATCCATGAGGAATTGAAAGAAGCCTTCCTGATCTTCCAGCACATTGCTCCAGAACGGCGAGTGGTAAAGCGCCACAGCGCCATGCACCAAGGCCCAGGCTGCGCAGTAGTGGAAATATGGCGGGACGTCCTCCAGCTTGCCTTCGTTGATACGGCCTTTGATCAGCAGCGTCAGATGCTCGAAGTTCGAGGCGCGAATCTTGTGCAGCTCCTCGACCATTTCAGGCACCTGATTGCCTTTAACGACCTTTTCTTCGAGCCGGTCGAACAACCGATAACGCTGCGGATCACGCATACGGAATTCGAAGTAGGCGCGGGACAGCGCCTCCTTGTCCTTTTCCAGGTCAGCAGAGTGCAGCAGCTCGTTCAAATCACGCTCGTAGTCGAGCATCAGGCGCAGATAGATTTCAGCCTTGGATTTGAAGTGCTTGTAAATGGTGCCTTTGCCGATACCCACAGCATCCGCAATCATCTCGACGGTGACGCTGTCTTCTCCTTCATCGAGGAAAAGCTTTAGCGCGGTGTCGAGGATTTCCTGCTCGCGGCGGCGAAACTCACGGACCTTACGAGGTTCTTTTTGCATAGGAAAGGGTCTGTAGGGGCTCTAAATCGAAGCCCGGTATTATGCCTAACTGGCGCGAAATTGCACGGATCATCCCACCATGGCAACGCAAATGCGCAGAACGCGGGCGCTACAGATCAGGAGTATTCTGGGCGCACCCCGGTCCTGCAGGAGTTGTCGCAGTTTACGGACGCGACAAATGCGGCCTGGCTGACACGACGCGTTTCGCAACCTTCGGCAGCTTCTACAGGGACAGCAGCCCCCATAGCGCCAGATCGAACTCAGCAGCAGCCGAGCTATTCCAAAACTGTTTAAAAAACGTACAAAAGCGACTGGACGCGCAGCAATACTGGCCAATACTTACACCGTTGGCGCGGCATCTCCCCCAAGTGACGCGCCAGTAAAGGTGCCGACGGATAGCGCACCTTTGTTTTACTCCTAATGGTCTTAACCCGGATTCACCCCCCAGAACCCGGGTTTTTTTTGCCCGGGATTCAGGCTTTGAGCGCCTCAGCTCTTCACATGGGCTAACGGAAACAGCCGAGCGAAGTTGGCCGTGGTCATCGCGGCAAAATCGTCATACGATTCACCGCGCAACATGGCCAGAAACTCGGCCACTTCGCGCACGTATTGCGGCAGATTCGGTTTGCCGCGATACGGAATCGGCGCCAGGTAAGGCGAATCGGTTTCAACCAGCAAGCGGTCGGCAGGCACTTGGCGCGCGACGTCGCGAAGGGCATCGGCATTGCGGAAGGTGACAATTCCGGACAACGAGATATAGAACCCCAAATCCAGCGCGGCTTTGGCCATGTCCCAGTCTTCGGTGAAGCAGTGCAGGACGCCGCCCTGGGGCAACGCCGCTTCACGCAAGAGCGCCAGGGTGTCAGCACGCGCGCCCCGGGTGTGGACGATCACCGGCTTTGCAGTGACCTTGGCGGCCTCAAGGTGCAGACGAAACGAAGCCTGTTGCAGCTCTGCCGCTTCAGGCTCGTAGTGGTAATCCAGACCCGTCTCGCCAATGGCGACCACCCGCGGATGATTCAACTCCTCAAGCAGCCAGTCCAGCGCGGGCGCTTCGCCGGGCTTCAAGTCCAGCGGGTGGATACCCACGGAGCAATCCACGTCGTCATAACGCTCAGCGAGGCTTTTGACTGCCGCAGCGTTATCGGCACTGACACCGATACAGAGAAAATGACCAACGCCCCGCGCCCGGGCTGCGTCAAGCGCAGCATCAAGGGAGCCAGCGTGCTCGGCGAGGTCTAGACGGTCGAGGTGACAATGGGAATCTACAAGCATGGAATCAGGCATCTACATCGTGTGGGTCGGACGGTCGGATTTCAAAGCACCGGCCAGGTAGGTTTCAATCAGATTGCGCGCGGTATTGTCCCCGTCATTGAATTGCACGCCGACGCCCGCGGCACGGTTACCCTGAGCGCCCTTGGGCGTAATCCAGGTGACCTTGCCCGCCACCGGCACCTTCTCCGGCTCATCCATCAGGTTGAGCAGCATGAACACCTCATCACCCAGCTTGTAGCTTTTGCTGGTGGGGATGAACAGCCCGCCGTTCTTGATGAACGGCATGTAGGCGGCGTACAGGACAGACTTGTCCTTGATGGTCAGGGATAAAATGCCATTACGTGGACCGGAATTCAGCGGCAAGCTCATGACAACTCCTTGGATCGGGAATGAGTAATCCTAACGTTGTTGGGGCATCGCTGCCCACTGCACCAGCAAGGCTTCAAGCAACAGCACACGATTGAGGTTGGCTTTGGACATGACTTTCTGACGCTGCGCGAGGATCCAGTCCTGAATCTCCAGCACCCGGCCCTGAGCCGTTTTCTGCCCCAGGTATTGCAAAACTTTGCGCATGTCAGCCAGCCCAAGGCCTTCTTCATCTTCGGTCAATTGGTAACGCAGAATCAGGTTCGACCAATCACAGAACCAGTCAAACAGCAGCAACAGCGGGATATCTTTCCAGCCTTCAGCCAACTGGGTTGGCGATTGCTGCTGCTTGAGCAGCTTCTTGACGCCGTCGACCACCTGAGCACGCTGTTCACGCACGCCCTGAGCCTGAAGCTTGACGGCCGCCAACGGCGACCCTGCCGCCAGGACCAGCAATTCGCGCCGCTGATCCTCACTGCACTCGGGCAGCGCCTGGGCCAGCCAGTCCAGACTCATTTGCTCGCTGGGCAACGGGCAGGCCTGCTGCACACAGCGGCTTCGCACGGTCGGCAGCAATCTGCTCGACTGGTGGCTGACCAGCAGCAGGACAGTGTTACCTGAAGGCTCTTCGAGACTCTTCAACAAGGCGTTGGCGGCGTTGATGTTCATCGACTCCACAGGCTCGATCAACACTACCTTGCGACCGCCCATTTGCGCGGTCTGCACGACAAAGCTCACCAGATCACGGACCTGATCGACCTTGATCGCCTTGTCCGCCTCTTCGGGCTCCAGCACGTAATTATCAGGATGGCTGCCTGCCGCCAGCAGCATGCAGGATTTGCACTGGCCGCAAGCATCCAGCCCTTGCGGGCGCTGACACAGCAACGTGGCCATCAAGCGCTCGGCCAATGCCCGCTTGCCGATACCAATGGGGCCGTGCAACAGATAAGCGTGGGCATGCTGGGCGCGTCCGGCCATCTGCTGCCAGAGCTGGTCCTGCCAGGGATAGGCCTCAGCCACGGCGATAAAGCTCCAGCAATTGCGGCAGCAAAGCGTCCAGGGATTGCTGAACCTCAGCCAGTGGCAACGCGGCGTCCACCAGGCGATAGCGTTCGGGCGCGGCCTTGGCCCTGTTCAGATAGGTACTGCGTACGGCCTCGAAAAACGACCGGCCTTCTTGCTCGAAACGGTCCAACTGACCCCGCGCGGAAGCTCTTGCCAAGCCGATCTCCACCGGCAGATCGAACACCAGGGTCAGGTCCGGGTGCAATTGACCCTGAACAAAGGCCTCCAGCACAGCGATCCGCTCCTGGGACAAACCGCGCCCGCCGCCCTGATAGGCGTAGGTTGCATCCGTGAACCGATCACATAAAACAATGGCGCCACGCGCCAGGGCCGGTCGAATCACTTGCGCCAGATGCTGTGCCCGCGCCGCGAAGACCAACAGCAACTCGGTATCGGCATGCATCGACTCATCACTGGGCGCCAGCAACAGATCACGAATGCGTTCGGCCAGCGGAGTCCCGCCCGGTTCACGGGTCAGGACAACATCAATCCCTTCGGCACGCAGACGGCCCGCCAGGTATTCACGATTAGTGCTTTTACCTGCGCCTTCCGGCCCCTCAAGGGTAATGAACAGGCCAGTCACAGGCAGTCCTCAGTCATCTTCATTTAGGGCTTTGCTCACTCTGCGCAGCGGCACTGTCAGCAGGCGGCTCGGCACCTTGCGCTGCGGGGGCGTCTACGGTCGCGTCGGGCTCGACAGGCGGCGTCGGCTCGGCCGGGGTCGCAGGCGTGACGACCGGAGCGGGTTCAGGCGTTGCTGCCGGAGCAGGCGCCGGACTGGAGCGGTAATCTGCACGGCGCTTGAGTTGGTACTCGCGAACGGCCGCATTGTGAGCGTCCAGATCGTTGGAAAACACATGGCTGCCGTCGCCGCGCGCGACGAAGTACAGGCTTTTACCCGCAACCGGATTGAGCGCGGCATGAATCGCTTCACGACCGACCAGGGAGATGGGCGTCGGCGGCAAACCGGCAATCACATAGGTGTTGTAAGGGGTGGGCTCGCGAAGATGAGCCCGGGTCAACTTGCCGTTGTAGCGCTCGCCCATCCCATAAATCACGGTCGGGTCGGTCTGCAGCAGCATGCCCAGCTCAAGACGCCGAACAAAAACACCGGCGATCTGCCCACGCTCTTGAGGCACACCGGTCTCCTTCTCAACCAGCGAGGCCATGATCAGCGCCTGATAAGGGTTCGAATACGGCGCCTCGGGAGCGCGCTTGGCCCATTCTTCATCGAGCACTTCATCCAGACGCTTATAGGCCTGCTTGAGCAATTCGGCATCACTCATGCCACGTACGAAGCGATAGGTGTCGGGGAAAAATCGACCTTCGGGGAACACGTCCGGGTGGCCGATTTTGCTCATCAGCTCGGTGTCTGTGAGGCCCGCGAGGGTTTGTTCCAGCTTGGGCTGTTTGGCCAGTGCCGCTCGAACCTGGCGGAAGTTCCAGCCTTCGACCAGGGTCACGCTGTACTGCACCACTTCGCCCCGCTGCCACAGCGCAAGCAAGCCCTGGGCATCCATCCCTGGCGTCATGCGGTACTCACCACTGTGCAGCGACTCGTCCGCCAGATTGAAGCGCCAGTAGAGACGCAGCCAGAACGCGTCCTTGATCACCCCCTCGGTCTGCAGACGGTTGAGCAGGCCTGTCGGCGTGGAACCGGCAGGAACGTCCAGCAGTTGTTCCTGACTGACGTTCAAGGGTTGGTGCAGCGCCTCTTTCTGCTGCCAGTAAGCCACGCCCAGGCCAAGACCCACCAGGACGACACCGGTTTCCAGTAACAGCAATAATTTTCGAATCACTAAGCGATATCCAGAAGCGCATGGGCTGTGCGTTGCAGTTTACGGGTGAGCGGACCGACCGGCCAGCTCAGCTGTTCGAAGCCGGTGACAGGCCAGATGCCATAGACACTGTTACAGACAAAGACTTCGTCGGCGTGTTGCAGGTCAATGCTGTGCAAGTCGCGAATGCTCGAAGCAATACCCAGTTGACTGGCCTGCTCAAGCAACTCGGCACGCATGACGCCAGCGACCCCACAACGGCTCAGGTCAGCGGTCAGCAATGTCTGATCCTTGATCAGGAACAGGTTGCTGTAGACCCCTTCGATAATCCGTCCGCTGATATCGCGCATCAAGCCTTCGGCATGGGTAGCATCCTGCCATTCGGAGCGCGCCAGTACCTGCTCAAGGCGATTCAGATGCTTCAAGCCCGCCAGCAGTGGTTGCTCGGCCAGACGGGTTGCACAGGGGAACAGCCGGATGCCGTGTTCGGCGTGACTCGACGGATAGGCTGGCGCCGGGCTGCCCTGGAGAATTCTTCTAGGTTCAGCATCGCTGGAAGGCGCGTAGCCTCGCTGGCCATCGCCCCGGGTCAGAATCAGCTTCAGGACGCCCTCGCCGAGCTGGGCAGCAAAAGCCAGCAGCTCGTGATGGATCAGCGTGGGGTCGATCGGGATCGCCAGACGCTCACAACCACCGAGCAGGCGTTGCACGTGACGATCCAGCAGCAATGGTCTCCCCGCCTTTACAGCGATGGTTTCAAACAAGCCATCGCCGTAAGCCAGGCCCCTGTCTCTGACAGAGAGCGCGCTGGCAGGTTGGCCATCGATCCAGTCAGGCATTACTCGGCGAACCGGCGGAACACCAGTGAGCCGTTGGTACCGCCGAAGCCAAAGGAGTTGGACAGCACCACATCGATCGGCATGTTGCGCGCTTCATGAGGTACGAAATCCAGATCGCAGCCCTCGCCCGGCTCATCGAGGTTGATCGTAGGCGGCGCCACCTGGCCGTTAATGGCCAGCACGCTGAAGATCGCTTCTACAGCGCCTGCAGCACCCAGCAAGTGACCGGTCATGGACTTGGTCGAACTCACGGCCAGTTTGTAGGCGTGATCACCAAACACACTCTTGATCGCATTGGCTTCAGCGAGGTCACCCGCCGGCGTGGAGGTGCCGTGGGCATTGATGTACTGGACCTCGTCGGCGTTGACCTTGGCATCGCGCAGCGCATTGACGATGCAGCGCGCAGCCCCTGCACCGTCATCCGGCGGCGAGGTCATGTGATAGGCATCACCGCTCATGCCGAAGCCAATGAGCTCGGCGTAAATCGTCGCACCACGCGCCTTGGCGTGCTCCAGCTCTTCTAGCACCAGAGCGCCGGCACCATCGGACAGCACGAAACCGTCACGGCCTTTGTCCCACGGACGACTGGCGCGAGTCGGATCGTCATTACGGGTCGAGAGTGCACGGGAAGCACCGAAGCCGCCCATGCCCAGACCGCAGGCTGCCATTTCGGCACCACCGGCGATCATGACGTCTGCTTC
>Ga0247806_10000998_pt1 | contig 14858 bp, 11 predicted proteins | sample UWRJL059202B1_FD_179935 | JGI IMG/M metagenome (GOLD analysis project Ga0247806, IMG submission 179935) | Plant litter microbial communities from Arlington Agricultural Research Station in Wisconsin, United States - UWRJ-L059-202B-1 | ecosystem: Environmental > Terrestrial > Plant litter >... | reverse complement strand
CCCGGCTGGTGTATGTGTCCTCGTGGCTGAAATGCCACCACCCGGCGGTGTTCACCTGCGCGCTGCTGAACAGCCAGCCGATGGGGTTTTACGCCCCGGCGCAATTGGTCCGCGATGCGCAGGAGCATGACGTGCCGGTGCACGCTGCGGATGTGAACGCGAGCGAGTGGGACAGCACGCTGGAACCCGGCGACGGCGGCGCCCTTGCCCTGCGGCTGGGCCTGTCGCGGATCGACAGTTTCCGCCAGGAATGGGCCGACCGGCTGACGGTGGCGCGCAGCGATGCGCCGTTCACCTCCACCGAGGATCTGGCCTACCGCACGCAATTGCCGCCGCGCGCGCTCCACCTGCTGGCCGACGCCGACGCGCTCGGCTCGCTCGGCCAGAACCGGCGGCAGGCCGGGTGGGAAGTGCGGCGCGTGCCGCCCAGCCAGCTGCCGCTGTTCGCCGCGCTCGATGCCACCGAACTGGCTCCGGAGCCCGACGCCCGCCTGCCCGCCATGCCGCTGGCCGAGGAAGTGGTCTCCGATTACCAGACCACGCGGCTGTCGCTCAAAGGCCATCCGATGCAATTCCTGCGGGCGGCGTTTGCGCAGCAGGGCGTGCTTAGCTGCGCCGATGCCAATGTCGCGCCCGATGGCCGCAAGGTGCGCGTGGCCGGGGTCGTGCTGGTCCGCCAGCGGCCCGGCAAGGGCAACGCCGTGTTCATCACCATCGAGGACGAAACCGGCATCGCCAACGCGATGCTGTGGGCGCGCGACATGGAACGCCAGCGGCGTGCGGTGATGGCCGCAAGGCTGATGCTGATCGAAGCCGAAATCCAGCGCAGCGAGGAAGGCGTGGTCCACCTGATGGTGCGACGGATCATCGACCGCACCGCGTGGCTCAACACCATCTCCGAACAGAATGGCGTAATGCTGCCGCTGGTGCCCGGCGACGAGGCTGCCTTCCCCCAAAGCTCCCACGGGCACGGCCATCCGCGCAATGTGCGGATCGTGCCCAAATCGCGCGACTTTCATTGATCGGTGGCGGGTGCCGTCAACGTGCCCGCCCCTTTTCATAAGGCGGCATTTGGTGGATGACGCGGGGCGACCATGACCACCATCCGCAGAGGCCCCGGGCGAACCGACCCCACCACGGGAATGATCGAAATTCCCGGCGGGACCTTCATGATGGGGTCCGATGCGTTCTATCCCGAGGAGCAGCCGCGGCGCCGGGTCAAGGTCGACCGGTTCTGGATCGACCCCACCCCCGTCACCAATCGCCAGTTTTCGGACTTCGTCGCGGCCACCGGCCACGTCACCTTCGCGGGAATCGCGCCCGAGATGGCCGATTACCCGGGGATGGATCCTGCCCTCGCCCAACCCGGATCGCTGGTGTTCCGCAAGACCGACCGGCCGGTGCCGCTGCACGATTTTTCGCAGTGGTGGGAGTTCAGCCTCGGTGCGGACTGGCGCCACCCCTGCGGCCCGGACAGTTCGCTCGAAGGGCTGGAGGACCACCCGGTCGTGCATGTCGCCTATGCCGATGCGCTGGCCTACGCCCGATGGGCGGGCAAGTCGCTGCCGACCGAGGCCGAATTCGAATTCACCGCGCGCGGCAGGCATGACGGGCGGGAATACGCCTGGGGGACCGAGTTGATGCCCGACGGCAGACTGCTGGCCAACTTCTGGCAGGGCCGATTCCCGCACGAGAACACGCTGGCGGACGGGTGGGAGCGGACCTCGCCGGTGCAATATTACCCGCCGAACGATTACGGGGTGTACGACATGATCGGCAATGTCTGGGAATGGACCTGCGACTGGTACGCCATGCCCCAACCCATCGCCAAGAAGCGCCCTTCGGCGTGCTGCACCATTCCCAACCCGCGCGGCGGGCGCAAGGCGGAGAGCTTCGACGCCAACACGCCACAGGTGAAGATCGGGCGGCGGGTGATCAAGGGCGGATCGCATCTGTGCGCGGAAAGCTACTGCCAGCGGTATCGACCGGCGGCGCGGCACCCGGAATCTGTGGACACGTCCACCAGCCATATCGGGTTTCGCTGCGTGGTGCGGGGCTGATCGCTCGGCCGGCAGCGCGGCCCTGCCTCAACGCTTCATCGAACGATCGCTTGCGTCACCCGATCTGCGTGCGGGGCGGCGCGGTCGATGCGCGCTGGACGAGCGTGAAGCGGAAGCTGGCGGATATATCGGCGTCGGCCTGGGTCAGCTGCTCGACCACCGCGCGGCCCATGTCTTCGAGCGGTTGGCGAATGGTGGTCAGCGGGGGCCAGGCTGAGGCGCTGGCGGGTGTGTCGTCGAAGCCGGCGATCGAAATGTCGTCCGGGATCGAGAAGCCCGCCATGCGCGCCGCCATCATCGCCCCCAGCGCCATCTCGTCGTTGGCGGCCAAAATCGCCGTCGGACGGTCATCACCTTGCAGGAAGCGCTCGGTGGCGAGCCGTCCGGAGGTGAATTCGAAATCGCCGCTGGCGATCCACTCCTCGCGGACCGCGATCCCGGCCTCGCGCAGCGCATCGAGGTAGCCCGTCACCCGCTCCAGCGCTGCGCTGTGGTCGGGGGGCGGCCCGATGATCGCGATCTTGCGATGGCCGAGTTCGATGAGGTGCCGCGCGATCTGGCCGCCGCCATCGTGCTCCGGCGTGCGCAGGATCGCACCATGCGTATCGACGGTCCCGGCGATCCGGATCGTGGACACGCCCATGCTTTTCAGCTTTTCGAGCAGATCGGCATCGTCGGACAGCGGGGGAACGAGAAACGCGCCATCCGGGCGCAGCGTGGCGACCAGCCGTTCGAGCGCGTCGAAGCGCTTGGAGGCCTCGAGTTCCAGCGGCTCGACCACCAGGTGATAGCCGAGTTCGCGGCACCGCACCGCGGCGCCGGTCTGGATCCCGGCCACGTAGCTGGGGGTGGGGTTGTTGTAGATGAAGGCGATCAGGTACGATCGCTTCCCGCGAAGCCTACGCGCCGACTGGTTGGGCAGATAATTCAACCGGTCCACCGCCGCGCGCACTTTCCCGGCCAGCTCGTCGGTGACATGCGGCTCGCCGTTGAGGACGCGCGAGACGGTCTTGATCGACACCTGCGCCAGCGCGGCAACGTCCTTCATCGTGGACACGTCATGCCTCCGCGCCGGTTGCCCATGCGTGGCGCCCGGTCACCGCTGAAGCGGTCGGCGCGCATACAGGCCGAAGCCGCCGATGAGCGCATAGCACAACGCCGGCAGCACCAGCGCGAAGGCGAGGCTGCCTGATGCGTCGGCCAGCGCGCCGGTCAGCGGCGGGATCACCGCGCCACCGACGATGGCGACGCAGATAACACCCGATCCATCCGCCGCGCGTGCGCCGAGTCCTTCGCTGGCGAGCGCGAAGATCGTGGGGAACATGATCGAATTCATCAGGCCCACCGCCAGCAGGCTGTACCCGGCGACAACCCCGGTGCTGTTGGCCGACAGGGCGATCAGCAGGATCGCGCCGGTGGCGACGCAGGCCAGGATCTTGCCCGGGCTGACCAGTCGCAGCACCGCCGAGCCGATGAAGCGCCCGACCAGCGCCCCGCCCCAATACAGCGAAATCAACTTGCCCGCCGATTCCTCCGCCAGATTCAGGACATCGGCCTGCATCAGATAGCTGACGATCAGCGAACCGATCGCGACCTCGGCCCCGACATAGAGGAAGATCGACGCCGTGCCGAAACCGAACCGTGGCCGCTTGAGCAGGCCGAACCCGGCGAAGATCGAGCCGGCTGCGTGCTGTTCCCCCTTCAGCCGGTTGCGAAACAGCCACACCACCGACGCAACCACGGCCAGCGCCGCCGCCAGCCCGAGATAGCCGTGGACGATCGCCTGGCTTTCGGCCGAACGGTATTCCTGCAGCGCCTGGCCGGAAAAATCCGCCATGTTGACCTCGGCGAGGCTGCCCAGGATCAGCATCGCGCCGAAGAACGGAAACAGCGTGGTGCCGAGCGAATTGAACGCCTGCGCGAAGGTCAGTCGGCTATGCGCGGTGCGGGGCGCGCCGATCAGCGAAATCAGCGGATTGGCGACCACCTGGACGATGGTGACGCCGCTCGCGAGCACGAACAGCGCGAACAGGAACAGCGGATAGGCGGCGGTCTGCGATGCCGGAATGAACAGGATGCACCCCAGCATCATCACCAGCAACCCGGCCACCGCCCCGCGCATATAGCCGACCCGCTTGACCAGTGCCGCACCGGGCAGCGACACCAGCAGATAGGCGGCGAAAAACGCCGACTGCACCAGCATCGCCTCGAAATAATTGAGCGTGAACAGCTCCTTCAGCTTGGGAATGATCACGTCGTTGAGCGAGGTGATCCCGCCGAAGATGAAGAACAGCGCGAACACGAAGGGCTGCAGGCCCGGCGCATTGATATGGCCGCCCTCGCCGTCGAGCGGCACGGGATCACTGGACAGCGAAACATCGGGAGCAAGTGCCATGGTGGTCCTCTATCGGTCGTTCACGATGCCCGCACCACGCGGGTAGAGTGGGTCTGCGCTGTCGTCGGGCAGCGCGGGGTCCTGCGCCTCGACCGCTGCCATCGAGCGCGGCAGCTCGAACGGCAGGGTGCCGCGCGCGGTCGCCCGGCCAAGGAGCACATCGAGCACCGCCGCATCGCTCGCGCCGAAATTGCCGAGGATCACCGCAGCCTCGCCCTGCACTCCGGTCAGGATCGCGGGCCGGTCGAGAAAGATCGCCAGCGCGACCGGAACATGCGCACTCGCCCGCCTGAGCGCCTCGTAGGCCGGGTCGCCATCGCGGAAATCGAGGCGGCCTTCCTTGTAGCGGGTGCCGAAGAAATGGTGCGGGTGGAGCATTTCCGATGGCGTCTCGGCGCGGACGATGGCGAAATCGGCCTGGGCAGGATCATCGACCACTTCAAGCCCGGCGGCCTCGGCCGCAGCCGGCTCCATCCCGAACAGCCAGACCTTGCCGCCGGCGGCGAAGGGCAAGGCACCCGCGCGGTTTTGCAGCAGCACTTGCGCCTCGCGCTGCACGCGGGCGGCCAGGGCCACATCCTCGGCGGTGGCAATCGTGGCCGTGGCTGCGGCGGGGTCGACAAAAGGATTGTCGAACAGGCCCATTTCGAACTTCGGGATCATCACCCGCCGCACGGACTCGTCGATCCGGGCCAGCGGTATGTCCCCCGCGGCGATGGCTTCAAGCAGTGGCCCGACCTCGTCTGTCCCGCCGAACTGGTCGAGCCCGGCGACGATGCCTTTGACGTAGCGTTGCCGCACGGTCAGGCCATCGACGCCCCAGGAGGTGGAGATGTGCTGGGGCAATTGCGGCTGCTCGGCGGTGGGCGCGCGGCATTGTTCGGGGCAGTCGCGGGTGATCGCCCAGTCCGACAGGATCAGTCCGTCATAGCCGAGCTGTCCGCGCAGCAACCCGGTCAACAATTGCGCGCTAAAACCGGGGCCGACCGGCTCCAGCGGCGCGCCATCGAGCGTGGTGTCGAGCAGGATCGGATAGGCCGGCATCAACCCGGCGGCGTGCGCCGCGAAGGCACCACCAAAAGCGGCGATATGCTGGTCCAGCGCCGCGCCTGGCCGGGCGAAGCGGCCATAGTAATTGTGCGCGTCGAAGCCTTCGGGCTGCGCGCCATAGCCGACCCAGTGCTTGACCACGGTCATCACCCCGCCCGGCTGCAATCCGCCCGTCCCGCCCTGCAGCCCCGCGACATAGGCGCCGCCCAATTCGCTGGTCAGCGCCACATCGCTGCCGAAGGTGCCGCTGGCCCGGCCCCAACGTGGCTCGGTCGCGAGGTCGAGCTGCGGCGACAGCGCCATGTGGATCCCGGTCGCGCGGTATTCGCGGCGCGCAATCGCGCCGAAGCGGCGCACCAGTTCGGGATCGCGCAAGGCGGCAAAGCCGAGCAGTTCGGGCCATTGCGTCGTGCCGGTGCCGCTTTCGGACGCACCCAGCACATATTGGAAATGGTTGCGCGGGTCGGTGCTGATCGTCAGCGGAATACCGAGCCGCCCACGCTCGGCCACCTCCTGCGCGGCGTTGTTCTGCTCGGCGAGTTGCGCGGGCGCGAGCGTGAGGCGGGTGATGAAACTGGTGACATGCTTTTCGCCGACCAAGGCCCCCAGCGCAGCCAGATCGTAGCGATCGGCGCGGCCGAGCACCCCGTCATTGCCGGGCAGGGTCGAATGGAACAGCGCTCCGGCCTTCTCGGCGGGCGTCATCCGGGCGACCAGATCATCGGCGCGCTGCTGCGGCGACAGGCGCCAGTCCTCATAGGGGGTCAGGCTGCCGTCACCGTTCAGATCACGGAAGCGGAGTCCGTTTGCCGTGACATAGGCTTTGGCGCGGGCGCCGAGGTCCGGCTGCGGAGCTACGGGCAGTTGTCCCGCATGCACACAGCCGGCCAGGGCCAGGAGCGTGGCGGCGGTGAAGATACGACCGACGGCTGTGGGCATCGCACGCGTTTCGATAGACTTCGTTCGCACCCAACCCTCTCCCCGCTCGGCCCGACCCATCCCGGTCCAACCTCAGCGCTGCCAAACTGCGCTGGCGCGATCGCACCGCGCCTAACCCACGGCAGACCATAATGACATCGTTGTCAGGTTGTCCAACGAATTGACCATCCCCGCTGACGTGCCCGCGTCAGCGGGGGCAAAAGAGACGTCAGACCGTGGGCACCGTGCCACCATCGATGACATATTCGGTGCCGGTGATCGTGCCCGCACGGTCGGAGGCGAGAAAGGCGATCAGGCTGGCAATCTCCTCGGGCCGCGATGGCCGACCGATCGGCACCCCGCCGAGCGAATCCATGATCATCTGCTTGCCCTGCTCAACGCCGACTCCATGCTCTGCCGCCAGACGACGGGCCAGTTCGACCGAGGCGTCCGTCTCGATCCAGCCGGGCGAAACCCGCACGACGCGCACGCCCTTAGGCGAAACCTGTTTCGACAGGCTCTTGCTGTAGGTCGACAGCGCGGCCTTGGCGGCGGCGTAGGCGGTCGTCGCCTCGGGCAGCGGCAATTCGCGCTGGATCGATGTCACGTGGATCACCACGCCCGACCCGCGCTCTTCCATGTCGGGCACGAGTTCGCGGTCGAGCCGGACCGCCGGCATCAGGTTGAGGTCAAGTTCGCTGCGCCACTGCCCATCATCGAGCGCGAGGTAGCCGCCAGCCGGGGCCGACGAGCCGCCCAGCATGTGGACGATGATATCCACCCCGCCCAGCCGCTCGCGCACGGCAGCGGCCACGCTGGCGCAACCTTCGGCCGTGGTGAGGTCCGCCGCCACGAACTGCGCTTGCGGCATGTCGGCGGGCAGGCTGCGGGCCGTGGTCAGCACGCGGGCGCCGAGCGCCTCGAACAGCGCCACCGTGGCGGCACCCGCGCCGCGCGTCCCCGAGGTGACGAGCGCGCGCTTGCCCTCGAGGGTCACGAACGGGATCATGGGACGATCTCCAGCTCGGCGATCTTGTCGCCGTCGAGCACGAAGCGGTAGCGCAGGTCCACCGGGCTGCCGGGGAAATTGCCCACCAGATGGCTGGTGACGACAAGCCGCCCGCCCTCTTCGGCCAGCGCGAAGGGCTCGACGGTGTAGGTGTACTGCGTCGAAGCATTGGCCATCCACTGCCGGATGGCGTCGCGGCCGGTGTAGGTGTTGCCCTCGTCGACGACGACCGCTTCGGGCGTGAAGCAATCGGAAATCGCCTCGGCGTTGGCCTTCCTGTCGGCCGCGAAATACGCGGAGATCGCATCGGGTAGCTGGATCGTCATTGCTTTTCTCCTGTCGGGCAACTGTCCTCGAGCCACCATCTAGGCCTTTGACATCATCCTCATAAGAGGGATAAATCGGGACGATGAATTGCTGAAAGCAGGACGATGCCGAATTACAGCCTGGCGGACTTCGATGCGGTGCTCGCGATCAGCCGGCGGGGGTCGTTCCGCGCCGCCGCCCTCGATCTGGGCGTTTCCACGAGCGCGCTCAGCAACGCCATAGCCAAGCTCGAGGGGCAATTGGGCGTGCGCCTGTTCAACCGCACCACCCGCAGCGTTGCACTGACCGAAGCCGGGCGCCGGTTTGTCGATCAGGTCACGCCGGCGCTGAAGGACATCCATCAGGCGCTCGACACCGTCCGCTCGCAGCAGCTGACCCCATCGGGCACCTTGCGCATCAACACCTTCGCCACGGCGGGGCGCGAAATCCTCGTCCCGCTGGTGCTCGAGTTCCTGCGGCGCTTTTCCGAGGTCCGGATCGATCTGGTGACCGAGGGGGCGCTGGTCGACATTGTGGCGGACGGGTTCGATTTCGGGGTGCGCAGCGCCAATCTCGTGCCGACCGACATGATCGCCATCCCGCTCGGCCCAGCGCGGCACTATGCCGTGGTCGCCTCGCCTGCCTATCTCGAAACCCGCGCCATTCCGCGCGTCCCGTCCGACCTGCTCGGCCATGCCTGCATTCGCACACGGCTGCCCAACGGCGCGATGTTCCGGTGGCCGTTCGAAGCCGAGGGCCAGCCGGTGCAGGTGGATGTCGATGGCCCGATCACGCTCGACGAAGCCAGCCTGGCACGGCTCGCCGCACTCGAAGCCGTCGGCATTGGCTTTTTCATGGAATCCGACGTGCGAGAAGACCTCGCGGCCGGCCGGCTGGTGCGCCTTCTGGCGCAATGGACACCTCCGTTGGCGCCGCTGTGCCTGTATTATCCCAGCCGGCGCAATCCACCCGCCGCGTTCAAGGTGTTTGTCGACCTTGCTCGCGAGCTCGCCCGCTCGGCGCGCGACGGGTGAATTGGTGCGGATCAGGCGGCGACTGCGACCGGTTCGATGCGGCTGGCGCTTTCGAGCGCGGCGGCGACCGCTTGCTCGCGCTGCTCCGGCCCCATGGCGATGCCTTCGGCGATAATGAACTCCGGTGCGATGCCGATGAAGCCCAGCATGGCGCGCAGATGAGTCTCCGCATGTTCCATCGCCGCACCCGGACCGTCGCCATAAATTCCACCGCGCGCGAGCGCCACGATCACCCGCTTCGCGCCAGCCAGGCCTTCGGCGCCGCTTGCGCCATAGCGGAACGTCTTGCCGGAAACGAGGATGTGGTCGAACCAGCTCTTGAGTTGGGTCGAAATCCCGAAATTGTACATCGGCGCGCCGATCACCACGATGTCGGCGGCGAGGAATTCGTCGAGCGTATCGGCCGCTTGCGACGTTCCAAAGCCCGCCAGCGTGAGGTGCGGGAGCGGTTCGGCGCCCAGATCGCGGTGGACAATGTCCAGTTCGGCAGAGGAGCGGCGCAGCTGGTCCACCACCGCAGCCGATATGGCGCGGCTGGCTGAGTTGTCGGCCTGGATCGACGAATCGAGATGCAGAACTTTCATGGCGGGACGGTTCCTGTTGGTTTCGGTCCCACTTCAAATATAGGGCGATCTCGCCCCGCCAAGAACGCATATTTTCGGGACCTAGTCACATGGATATGACCGCAAACCTGCCTCCCACCGGAGAAAGGTGCCTCGAAGTCGCCGACCATCTGGCATGGATCGGCGACCGATGGACCTTGCCGGTGGTCGTCGTGCTCGACGCCGGGACGCAGCGTTTCAACGAACTGCGCCGCTCGGTCGCCGGCATCTCGCAACAGATGCTGACCCGCACGCTGCGCAAGCTGGAACGGGACGGCGTGGTGGAGCGGACAGTGCACCCGACGGTGCCGCCGAAGGTCGAATATGCGCTGACCCCGCTGGGCCACTCGCTCGCCGCGCAAGGGCTGCAACTCGGGCGCTGGGTGGTCGATCGCAAGGCCGCGATCGAGGCCAGCAGGGCGGCGTTCGATGCTCGGGCGGAGGCGGCATAGGCGGGTCAACACGATCGGCCGCGCTGTTGCGCGTGCCAGGGCCGGTCCCCGAGTGTTGATATTGCTGCCGGGGCTGGCTAGCTTGCAAGAGCGATGCACGGGCTCGCTTCCCCTCCATTTTGGTTGGCCGCAGATTGCCTGATCTATCGTCCGCCGCAGGGATAAGAATATCGATGTACGAGGGACTGCAAACCCTTAACGACCGAGAGAAGGAGGTGCTGCGCCTGCTGCTGATTGGGCATGATGCCAAGTCGGCCGCCAGCGCGCTGGGCCTGTCCGTGCACACGGTGAACGAGCGGCTGCGCGATTCGCGCCGCAAGATCGGCGTGACCAGCAGCCGCGAGGCAGCCAGAATTCTTGGGGAAGTCGAGGACAAAACCCCCAAATTGTTAGGGGACAAGAAATTAGGGGTCGCCCTCCACCCCCATCCGCCACACCCAGAGCAGGCAAAAAATGCGCTGGGCAGCCAACACGGGCTGATCCTGCTGGGTGGGGGGATAGTCGTGATAATTCTACTGATCACTGCGGTGCTGTTGGCGCTGCCAGGCGCCGAAAGTGTCGCGCCGGTGGCCGAACGGGCCGATCTGCAAGAGCAGCCGCAGGCGGCAGCGCCGGCGCCGGCTGCCAATGGCGGGATGCCCGCGCCAGGCATGGCCCTGGGGTCCATGGATCTCATGCCGATCGCCGACACCAATGGTGACGGCCAGGTCACGCCAGAGGAATACCGTGTCTTTTCCGAACAGGGCTGGGGGTTCGTGTCGCAAGGCAAGGACAGCGTCAATTTCGCCCAGCTCGATCTGCTGTCGCAGATGGCATTCTTCGGGATCGCGCCCAACGCCGAGGGGCTGATCACCCGGCAGATGTATATCGAAGCGATCCCTAACCGTTTCACCATGTTCGACCAAAACGGCGACAGCACCTTAAGCGCGGCGGAGATCAACGGCACCGCGTTCTCGCAGTAGCTGGCCCGGCCCTCGTCGCGAGGGCGGGCACAAAATCGTCGACATCGAGCGGGCCACGCGACCGCTTCTGGACAACGGCAGGAATGCGCGAATGGCTGACCGCCAAGCGATGAATCTCGCCACCATAAGCCACGTCACCACAGCACAACACACCGGGAAAATAGGGGGAGTGTCAGATGCGATATATTTTGGCGACCATAACAACCATAGCTCTGGCATCGGTTCCAGCGAACGAGGCGATCGCGCAAGACGCGGCAGTGTTCACCCCATCCAGTGCGTGGGCGCTGGACTACGGCGATGATTACTGCCGCCTGATGCGGGATTTCAGCGATGGCGACGACACGATCGGGCTGTTCATAGAGCGAACCCAGCCCGGGCCGTTCGTCCGCCTGATCGTGATCGGCGACGGTGTACGGCTGTTCCGCGGGGCCGAGCAGATCGGCTATCGGATGAACCCGGGCGGCGCACCGCGGACGGTGCAGAAGCTGCGGTTCCTGACCGGCGATGGCCAGCAATATCTCAATTTGGGGCCGACCACGCTCGCCGATGCGCCGACGCCAGCGCCCGGCGCACCGCCGTCGTTCCCGGCGCGCTACACGCCCGAGGGCGAAACGGCGGCAGCGGCGCAAATCACCGGGCTGACGCTCGATGGCGGATTGACCAGCCCGGTGCGTATCGAGACGGGCAGCCTGGGCAGCGCGGCCACCGCGCTGCAGGCCTGCGCCGATGATCTGCTCGCCTCCTGGGGGCTAGATCCCGAATTGCACAAGGGCCTGACGCGCCCGGCGATGCCCTCGGCCCCGACTGCCGGCTGGATCGCGGCGGACACGATCCCCTTCGCGGATTTTGCCAAGCTGAGCGGCGGCAACAACGAATTGCGGGTGATCGTGGACGCGCAAGGCCAGCCGCAATCGTGCGCTGTGCAGTTTCCGGCCCTCGACGCCGCGGTCAATCAGCGGGTCTGCGCAGCCGTGATGGAGAAGGCTGCGTTCGCACCCGCGCTGGACGCGGCGGGCCAGCCCATGGCCAGCTATTGGACGTCGAGCGTGTTCTTCCTCCTGCCGCCATTCGGAGGATAGCCATCGAACAACCGACATCGATCGCGATCTCGGGGCCACTGTCCGCCTGAAGATCGCGCGTCCGCTGCGCAATGCGGAATCAGGGCAGTAATACGGTCGAAAAATCAATCGCGCCCTCAGGAACGCGGACCAATAAACGCATCTATAGTTCAATAAATTACTGATTTTATTTAACGCATTTCTCAATAGACATAACCTAAATGCGCCAATAAATGATGCCGCAAGCGAACTAATATAATACATAAATGATTCGCCCGCCGATGCCTCATATATCCATTGAGAACAATGGAGTTAGGCTTGCGTTCAAAATATAGATACACATTTAAAATCACGTTCATTCTGGCCATTTAATTTATTATTTAAATTCTGCCGGCCTGGAACTTTCAAAGCTGACGGATAATCGCCGCAGCGCCTAACAGGGAGTGAGGAAAATGAGGATTACCGGGCAATCGTGGGGGATGAAGGCACTGCTCCTGGCCAGCGGAGCCAGCGTGATGGTGTTGGCCATGCCGGCCGTCGCCCAGCAGGCGGATGACGACGAGCAGGAGGCCGAGACGGCCGCCGACGATGCGATCATCGTCACCGGATCGCGTATCCGGCGGTCGGACTTCGATGCCGCCAGCCCCACGGTGACGCTGGAGGAGGATTTCTTCAACCAGTCGAGCACCTCTGCGATCGAACAGCAGCTCAACCGCCTGCCGCAATTCACCGTTTCGCAGTCTTCCACGCTGTCCAACAACCAGGGCTACCTCGCGCCTGCGGCGCAGGACATCCAGCCCAACGCCACCAACACGCCCGGCGCGGCGACGGTTTCGTTGCGCGGCATCGGTGCGAACCGCACGCTCGTCCTGATCGACAGCCGCCGCGGCGCTCCGGGCAACGCATCGGGCGCGGTCGATGTCTCGACCATTCCATCGGCTGCGATCTCGCGGGTGGAAATCATCTCCGGCGGCGCTTCGGCCACCTATGGCGCCGACGCCATTGCCGGGGTCACCAACTTCATTCTGAAGAAGGACGTCACGCGCCTGGAACTCGACGCGAGAATGGGCATCAGCCAATATGGCGACGCGCTCGATTACCAGCTTTCCGGGATCGTCGGGGCCGATCTCGCCGATGGTCGGGGCAATGTCAGCCTGGCCATGTCGGTCAACACCCGCGAGGCCGCTTATGAGCGCGATCGGCCGTGGTATCGCGACTTGTGGAGCAATCCAGATATCGGCAGCGGCGGCTTCGGCGGCAACCCGCGCCCGGGGGCCAATTTGCAGAACCTGACCCCGGCGGCGGTTGCCTCCGTGTTCGGCAACCAGTATCTGCTCGACCCGGCCAACACCTCGCTGACGGTGTACGGCAACGAGGACGGTTCGCTGTTCACCTCGGGATTTGAATCGCCCGGCGTCAACGCCTTCCAGCCGTGGCCGGACCTCGACGCATCGGGCCAATGGCACGAGACTTCGGTCGGAACGATGGCGTACAACAACACCTCGAACTACCTCACCGTGCCCACCACGCGCTACAACGTGCTGGCGCGCGGCAATTACGAACTCAACGACTGGATCGGGGTGTTCGGGACCGGCATGTTCAGCCACAGCGAGACCTACACCCGCACCGAGGCCAGCCGCATCCAGAGCGGCTGGAGCGTCGACATTCCTTGGGGCACGGGCACCTATGTCGGCAACGCGGCGACGCCATCGTCGGTCATCCGCACCGGCGACAGCTTCACCAATCCGTTCACCTTCGTCACGTCACCCTATGTCGACCCGACGCCCGGCAATCTGGCCGACAACCCGACCAATGCCGCGTTCCAGACCCAATACGGCGCGATCCTGGCTTGCGCGAGAAGCGCGATCGGGGGCTGCACCAACACGCAGGCGTTCCAGCAGGTCATTCCGCAGGAATTGCAAACCCTGCTCAACAGCCGCCAGCGTCCGGCACAATTCGGCGATCCGGGATATATTTTCGGCGCCCCGGCGGCAGCCCAGCCACAGGTATCGCTGGCCAACACCCCGATCGACCTGACGGCGATGTTCCCGAGCAAGCGCGAGACCTTCTCCGACGTGCAGACCTATAATCTGGTCGCGGGCCTCGAAGGCTATGTTCCGGGGACCGACTTCACCTGGGAAGCCTTCGTCAACCACAGCGTCTCGACCACCGCCTCGCGCCAGACGGGCATGTACAGCCTGGCCCGCGTCCGCACAGCCTATACCGCGCCGAATTTCGGGCAGGGCTTCATCTATCGTGGCAATCCCGAAGACACCGGGTTCGGCGCGGTGACCGGTCGGTGCACCAGCGGGCTCGACGTGTTCAACACCCAGGGCAATGCCGGCAATGTGTCGGAGGATTGCCGCAGCGCGATCGCTTCGGACATCAACACCAAGTCCGAAATGCGCCAGACCATCGCCGAGGTGAACGTGCAGGGTGGCCTGCTCAACCTCCCGGCCGGCCAGCTGCGCTTTGCAGCGGGTGCCAGCTATCGCGAGCTCGACTATGGCTTCGTGACCGATGGCCTGACCGCCTATGGCCGCTCGTACCTCGATCAGGCGATCGGGATCTATCCCAGCAGCAACAGCGACGCCTTTATGGATGTGAAGGAAGTCTACGGCGAATTGCTGATCCCGGTGATCGAGGACGTGCCGTTCATCAACCGCTTCAACATCGAGCTGGGCGGGCGCATGTCCGATTACAGTTCGACCGGGACCAGCTACACGTTCAAGATCCTCGGCGACTGGGAAGTGACCGACTGGTTCCGTCTGCGTGGCGGGTTCAACCGGGCCGAACGCGCGCCGAACCTGGCCGAATTGTTCCTGTCTCCGCAGCAGACCTTCGGCGTCGATACGGTCGGCGATCTGTGTTCGACCCGGCTGGCCAGCAACGCCTCCGCCAACCCGGAAACCAATCCCGGTGGCGCGGCCGACGTCAAGGCGGCGTGCCTAGCGCTAATGACCCGCGACAATGGCGGTCAGGCGATCCCCGAGACGGACTTCTTCAGCTACT